>Ga0181577_10000043_pt1 | contig 80971 bp, 81 predicted proteins | sample 101ome_21_FD_132468 | JGI IMG/M metagenome (GOLD analysis project Ga0181577, IMG submission 132468) | Coastal salt marsh microbial communities from the Groves Creek Marsh, Skidaway Island, Georgia - 101413BT metaG (megahit assembly) | ecosystem: Environmental > Aquatic > Marine > Intertidal...
CTCATGTTGGCTTGGCCATCAGCAAAAATGGCAGTTGTGGGAGGAGAACAAGCCGCAAATGTATTGTTACAAATAGAAAAAGCAGCAGTGAAAAAATCGGGTGTCAAACTCGATAAGAAAAAAGAAATTTCCCTTAAAGAACGAATCAGTAAGGACTACAAAGAAAAAACGGAAATACTATACGCTGCTTCTCAACTTTGGGTAGACGCAGTCATAGATCCCGCTGAAACCCGGTCATGGATTAGCATGGGAATTACTCTAGCAAATCATGCTCCTAGTGATGAAAAATTCAATATGGGGGTTCTACAAGTCTAAAATACGTGAGGGCTTTTGACTCATGGTGGCAATGCGTTTGATTTTGCCGCTGTAGGTCGCTACAAATTCGTTAAAAAAAACAACAGCTTTTGGAATTTCGTAAGGTTCTAAAGAGGCGCATTTTTTAAGTTGACTTCGAAGCACTTCCTCGGTTAATTCAGTCGTTTCTTTAACAACTAAAACAACTTTCTCACCTAAGACGGAGTCTTCCATTCTATCGATAAAAAAATGAATTCCCAAATGTTCAGAAAGCTTTCGTTCTATTTGCTCCGGGTGTAATTTCACCCCACCAGAATTGATTATATGGTCAACCCGACCAATCAATCTGAAGTGTGTAGAACTGAAGAGTTCCACCTCATCATTAGTAATTAAATTTTTAATTCCCAATCTGGGCGCATCAACAATCAAACAGTTGCGGTGATCTTGACTTACTTGAATTTGTGGCAAACATTTAAATTCCGATGGGGGATCTGTCATTTTTCTAACGGCGATATGGGATAGGGTTTCCATCATTCCATAAGTCTCAAAGGCCTTTATTTTTTTTTCAATAAGGGCTTGTTGAAGCGCAGATGAAACATAAGCTCCTCCAAGAATCAATGTTCCAATTCTATTAAGATCATTGAGAGAATGATAGGCCTGCATGGGAGTCATAGCGACAAAATCATAGGATTTTTCATTTTTATAAAACGGTCTTTTTGACGGAGAAATCAAATCGATTTCAAGTCCCAATATCATAGCACGAACAAGCATCATCTTGCCTGCAATGTATCTAGCAGGAAGACAATGTAAAGCACGATCACCAACACTCACACCAAAAAAGTCCCCTGTCGCTATCGCACTGTTCACCAGAGATTGTTTTTTAAAACGTAATTTTTTAGGTGTAGCGGTAGTCCCTGAACTTTCTAAATAAATAAAATCGGACTGATCCAACCAGTCCAGTAAAAAATCACCCAAATAACGCTCGTATTGATCCCCCTCCTTAATAAAATTATATGCAACTTCTTTTAAAGTTTCTTGATTGTAATAAAATCCATTAAGCAAAAAGCGATTGTGGATTTTAGTAAAATGGGGTGTCTGCATCATTTCAAGCGATCAATAAGTTTATTTTTCCAATTAGACCATTGGTATTTTTTGGCCATAAGCCACAAAAATAGTGGGAATAATATGCCCAAGGTAATGAAAAGCTCTGCGCCCAAGGAAGGCTGAGAAACATCAAGAAAAAGCGACTCTGTTTGAAAGGCAGTCCAAGTGGAAGTTACCAACAATGCGGTAAAAAGATTGTTTGCCGCGTGAAACCCCAATGCGAGTTCTAAACCTTCATCCATTAGAGTTAGAATGCCTAAGAAAAAGCCAGTACCTATATAATAAACCAGTATACCATAACCCAGTTGTTCCACCTCGGGATTGAAAATATGTAGACCTCCAAAAAAGACTGAGGTCATAACTAGTGCCATTCCTCTACTCTTAAAATAAGTAGCAAAACCCTGCATTAAATAACCTCTAAAAACATACTCTTCAAGACTGGTTTGAATCGGAATCAAAACAATTGAGATAAGAATTAACAATGCGAACGCTTTGGGTTCAAAATTCCATTGATAGGCGCTGGGATTAAAAAAATAATCTCCTAAAATCAAAACTACCGTCAGTGCTCCCCACAGAAAAAAAGAAGAAAAAAAACGATTCCAATCCAGTTTAGATCTCGCAGTTGTAATGCTCAATACACTGCGCTCGTGTAATTTTTTTATCACTAAAATTAATCCTAAGAATCCAAAAGCAAAAGGAATCAAAAGCAAGACCAACTGTAGGTTCTTATTCAGGTTTCTAAGAGCTACCATAGGATCTCCTCCAGCAGCAGATATAAGATCACTAGTCATAAAAAAACCCAGAGGCAACTGTCCAATAATAGTAAAAATGATGATAACGAAAGAGCCTAGCAAGTACATCCAAAAAGGATTTTTATATGAAAGCGCTTGACTTAAAAACATACTAATAGAATTTCTCCCAAGGTATTAAATTATCTGTCCAAAGACAACCTGCATTAATTTTCAAAGGCCCGTTAATGTTGTTTCTAAAAAGGGATCCAGTTCCCAATCCTTGATCACCAGAAGCCTTTATTTTGTATGTCCATTGTGCAATGGCATTCAATCCAATATTGCTTTCCAAAGCACTTGTTACCCACCAGCCAATTCCTTTTTGTTTAGCCAAAGTAATCCATTGGTCGGCAACACTAAAACCTCCTAGTAAACTTGGTTTTAGGATTAAATAGTCAGGTTTAATGGTTTCTAATAGCTCTTGTTGTTTCTCTTTAGAAAAGCATCCAATTAATTCTTCGTCTAGAGCAATAGGCACAGGACTTTGTTCGCAAAGCTCTCGCATTAGATCCCATTGATTAACCCCTACAGGTTGCTCAATGGAGTGCAAATCGTAATCACTGAGTTGCTTCAATTTTTCCAAAGCATTTTTTGGAGAAAAAGCCCCATTCGCATCCACTCTCAAAGTTATTTCTTGAGCATTGAAATCCTTACGAACTTGCTTTAAAAGTTGGAGTTCCTCTTTGAAGTCCAAGGCCCCAATTTTTAATTTGATACAATTAAAACCACTTTCAAGTAACAATTTAATTTGACTCTTCATATACTCAACAGATCCCATCCAAACCAATCCATTAATTGGTATAGCGGCTTTTCCATCAGAAAATTCAGAAGGAAATAATTGGTAGGGTCTTTCATTACTCAAATCTAAAAGTGCCATCTCATAACCCATTTTTAGGGAAGGCCATGAAGTGAGATCGGGCAAGGTTGTTCGATCATTAATTGATAAACATAACTTGGCGATTTCTTGCTCAAAATTAGGAACAGCATCAATACTTAATCCTCTCAACAGGCTACACTCTCCTATCCCACTATTTCCTTCATGTTCCAAAATTATGAACCAACTGTCTTTTGACGTCAACACTCCTCTAGAAGTACCACTTGGTCTTTTGAATTGAAGTTGGCGTTTAAAATAACGTGCTTTCATAAATTCAATAATGCATTTATAAAAATTAAAATAGAAAGCAAGAAAGTGGTAAGTGCTAATTTTTTTAATTCAGGATCAAAATCTTTGCGAGCATTGGTTTTAATCACTCGAATCATATGAGTAAAAAGCGGAACAACTACCAAAAGAGGTAACCAGTTGATAGGTTCCTTTGTAGAAAGAAAAACAAATAGCAACAAGAGGTAAGAAGCAATAAGTATTGTTAGATGATAGATTTTGGCTTTCTTTTCTCCTAAAAAAACAGCAAATGTTTTTTTACCAGCTTGTTGATCGCTTATAAGATCACGCATATTATTCAAATTCAACACACCAACAGCCAGCAAACCAATAACTACAGCTAAAATACCTACTCTTGTGTCCAGTGCTTTTACCTGAATAAAATAAGACCCCATAACACTTAATCCACCAAAAAAAAGAAAGACAAATAAATCTCCAAAACCTCGGTAGCCATAAGCAGTATCACCTACTGTATATCGTATTGCAGCCCAAATGCTCAAAAAAGCTAGACTTAAAAACAGTAGTACATATAACCCTGAATCTTCTCCAAAAGCATAAACAATTGAAAAGAGTGCCAAAGCCAAAGACACGAGTGAACTAAAAAAAATTCCTTGCTTTAATTCTTTTTTTGAAAGCAAGCCCATTTGGAAAACACGTTTGGGACCTATTCTGTTGTCGTTATCTGTTCCTTTAACTCCATCACCGTAATCGTTTGCAAAATTCGATATGATTTGAAATCCCGAAGCAGTAAGAAGCATAAAAACAAAAAGCACCCATGAAAAATTAATTTCTTTGAGGCTCATTGCATTACCTACAATTATTCCCGATAGTGAAAGCGGCAATGTTCTCAGTCTAGCTGCCTGAATCCAAATCTTAGCTTTGCCTAACATAGATCAGGGAAACTTTGGATATTTCTTGAAATTTGGACTTCTTTTTTCTAAAAATGCTTTTTTCCCTTCCTGAGCTTCTTCCATCAAATAATACATTAAAGTGGCATCGCCTGCTAATTGCATCAAACCGTGCTGACCATCTAATTCCGCATTCAAAGATCTTTTAATCATACGTAATGCTAAAGGACTGCGCTGTTGCATGATTTGACACCATTCCATGACCGTATCTTCCAGCTTATCCAATGGAACAACTTTATTTACCAATCCCATCTCCAAGGCCTCTTTTGCTGTGTACTGCTGACATAAAAACCAGATTTCTCTGGCTTTCTTCTGGCCAACATGACGCGCTAGGTAGGAAGAACCGAATCCCCCATCAAAACTACCTACTTTAGGTCCTGTTTGTCCAAAAATGGCATTTTCACTGGCAATGGTTAAATCACAAACTACATGTAAAACATGACCTCCGCCTATAGCATATCCATTGACCATAGCTATAACAGGTTTGGGTAACTCACGAATGCGTTTGTGCAAATCGAGAACATTGAGTCTAGGAACCCCATCTTCACCTACATAGCCTCCAACTCCTTTGACATTCTGATCGCCACCGCTACAAAAGGCTTTATCACCAATACCTGTGAATACAACGACATCAATATCATTGCGCTCACGACATATTTCCATGGCCTGTAGCATCTGAATATTGGTCTCTGGACGAAAAGCGTTGTAAACCTCGGGACGGTTTATGGTGATTTTTGCTACACCCTCACAAAGTTCAAAGAGTATATCGCTATAGTTTCCAAGTGAATTCCATTTTCTCATATCTCCATTTTTTTACGAAAATAAAGGTTTTGATACCATTGCATTAAAATAATTCAATAAAACCGCGTCGTTCTTCTTTCGTGGCGTGATGATTTCAATAAGTTGAGGTCTTTTCATTGTTTTAAAGAATCGAGGAAGTTTCCTCTTTAAAGCTCCAAAAGAATTGACCTTTCGATACTCTATTCCAAAAGCCTTACACAAATATTTTGCCTCACGATGGTGTACCGTCTCAAAATAAGTATCGTAATTTTTACTGTCTTTTTCACCCGGTAAAATCCTAAAAATTCCTCCTCCACCATTATTAATTAAAATAATTTTAAAGTTATCAGGAATGTAGTTGTTCCATAAACCATTGATGTCATAAAAGAAACTTAAATCTCCGGTGATCAAAACGGTAGGCCTTTTATTAACTAGCGCAGCTCCAATCGCAGTTGATGTGCTACCATCAATACCACTTGTTCCTCTATTACAAAAAACCATCGTATCCTCTGGCCATGAAAACAACTGAGCATAACGAACAGAGGAGCTGTTTGCTAATTGGAGTTGTAATCCCTTTGGTAATTTCTGAGCAATAAGTTCGAACACTTTCAAATCAGAAAAAGGTTGTTTTTCAAGGTAGTTTTGGCCCGCATTTTTAAATTGAGAATACTGTTCCAAAACCCTTTTTTGATAGTCACTTTTTGGATGGTTATGTTTCTTATACAATACCCTTAAGAAATCCTCTGGAGTAGATTGAATATGTTCCGTCAATGAGTAGTAAGTATTGTATGCTTTTTTTATGTCGACATGCCAGTGGTGTTGAGGTCTGTATTTTCTCAAAAAAGCTTTCAATTTTTTAGAAACGACCATACCACCAAAAGTAAGAAGCAGGTCAGGTTGTAGATCAATACTCAACTGAGTTTCCCTCATTTCTAAGGGAGCCATAAGGATGTCTGTAGAACCCACCACCTTTGGATGGGTTATATTTGAAGTGGTTTCAGTAAAAACTACAACGGATGGGTCATTACAGACTGCGTCAATCCAAAATTGATCAATGTTATTGGGCTGTAGCACACCGATGACCACCCATTTTTTTGGACTTTTGTTCCATAGCTGGATCCACCTTTCTTCTTTTGATTCTTTCAATAGCGGCTTTTCTTTTACTTCTGACAGCTCAGGCAGGGGGATGACCTCTGTAGTAGTTTCATAAAGAGGTTCCTCAAGTGGTATATTTAAATGAACGGGGCCTTTTTGAATGATCGCTGCTTCCAAAACCCTTATAATTTCCTTTTCATTGTGTTTTTGAGTTTTTTCCTGAATTGATGCAATTTCTAAAGCATCGGCATTTAATGGAAGTAAATTTTGCATTGGATTTTCTAACAGTGTTCTAGTAGAATGACTGACATCTGCTTTTAAATCTGCAGTCGCCTCTAAATGGGGCTCAAAAACCCCTTTTTGGCGAATTGTTTGTCCATCTCCGATATCAATACGGTGAGGCATTCGATCTGCCGAAAGCACCACAAGTGGAATGTCGCTGTAAAAGGCTTCTGCTACAGCTGGATAAAAATTGAGTAAGGCCGAACCAGAGGTACAAACCAAGGCAACAGGCTGCTGAAGTTGTTGCGCCATACCCAAAGCGAAAAAGGCAGCTGCTCTTTCGTCTACAATACTGTAGGTTTTAAAATAAGGAAGAGAAACAAAACCGTTGGTAAGAGGTGCATTTCTAGAACCTGCACAAATCACAATTCGTTCAATTTTTGCTGCTTCACAAATTCGAACAACAGTTTGGGCTAAAGGAATGGAAGGAAATCTACTCATGCGTCACAAGATCTTCTGGCGTGCGTCAAAAGTACAAAAACCCAAAGGCATATACACAGCCTTTAGAGTACTTTTGAAAGGGTTTTCGCTTTTCGTTGTGTTTCTTTCCACTCTTGTTCAGGCTGGCTGCCCTCCGTAATTCCAGCTCCTAGATACAAACAATAAACGCCTTCCTTCCACTGAGCACATCTCAAATTGACAAATAGTTTCGTTTCGACGGGAGTTAATAAACCAAAAAAACCTGTATAAAAAGCTCTGTCATACCCCTCCTCTGTTTGGATGAATTCGATTGCTTCATTTTTGGGTACCCCTCCTACTGCAGGAGTGGGGTGTAATGCTTTTGCTAGTACTTCTATTGGATGTTTTGATATTGGCATTTCAAAAAGACTGGAGAGATGAACTAAATTACCTGCTCGTACGGTTTTCGCCTGATTCTCCTTTATTTCTTCCATTGAATAAAATAAGTTTAAAACATTACGAACTTGCTCTGCAACCAGCGCTTGCTCATCTACCTCTTTGGCATTCCATAGTGTGGTTTTTTCTTTAACAAAAGGTTGTGTTGCTGCTAATGCTTCTGTCTGAAGTCTTGCTCCCTTTTTGCTAAGAAAACGCTCCGGACTAGCACCTAGCCAACATCCTAATCTTGGATGAAACCATAAATACACCATAGCATTTGGATATTGAGAAACCATATCCATATAAACTTTGATTGGACTTTTAGAAGTTTTGTAATCTGTTTTTCTAGAAACCACCAATTTTTTAAACTTCCCTTTCTTTATCTCGTTAAGAGCTTTTTCTACTAAAGCAATAAAATTCCTTTTCGTCTCATCATCTTCTAAACTTTTTGCGCTTTTACTGCTGGTTTCTAGCTTTTCAGGAATAGAAAACTTTTTTTCGTTTATTCTAGGAATGTAGTAAGTCGTTTTGTTCAGATCAAAAGGTGCAAAAACAAATCCGTCACAATTCAGTTCACTAGCAGTATGAAGTTCCTGGTCTTTTTGGGAATAAAGGACTGATTGTTTTTTATTTGGTGTTCTAAATACAACAAAAGGGAGTTGTTCCTTCCAAAGTATCTTTAAATGTTTTTCTAACGCCTGCGATTTGATCATTAATCTTTTCTACGACTGTATGTGGTAAGTTTACAAAGGGATATCAAGTTTGCCTCCTCATCTTCAACTTGAATCTCCCACAACTGTATTGTTTTTCCTTGATGTATGGGTCGGGCCGTAGCCAAGACATAACCTTGTGACACACTTTTAAGATGATTGGCAGTAATTTCGATACCCTTCACCTGTACATTTGGATTTTTATTAAGGACAAATACTGCAGCACTCCCAACACTTTCTGCCAGTGCGGCTGTAGCCCCACCATGAAGGATACCATCAGGCTGTAAGACTTTATCATTTACAGGCATACGTGCTTGAAGAAAATCTGTACCCACCGCTGTAAACTCAATATGCAGCGTTTCAAGGAGTGTGTTTTTAGAACTCTGATTTAATAACGCTAAGACTTGATCCTCTTTCATTTGTTTTTTGGCTAAATTAAGAAAACGACTTATAAAATCTAAGAAATTTGATTTGACCCAACGAGATCGCTTTCAAAAAACTCCTTCCATTATCATTAATTGTTGGATATAGAAAAGCCCTCAGATACAACCGAGGGCTTTTCTTCAAACATTAAGAAAACTGAATTATTTCACCTCTTCAAAATCAACGTCTTGCACATCATCTCCTCCTTTGGCCTCTGCTTCGGGTTGTGAAGTCTCTGCCCCAGGAGCACCTCCAGCTTCGGCCTGAGCTTTATACATTTCCTCAGAAGCGTTTTTCCATGCCTCGTTGATGGTCTCGAGCGCTTTGTCTATCGCCTCAAGATCTTTTGATTCATATGCTTTTTTCAAATCTGAAAGAGCAGCTTCTATCGGTGCCTTTTTATCCTCTGAAAGTTTTTCTCCAAACTCTTTCAATTGTTTTTCTGTTTGGAAAATCATTTGGTCGGCACTGTTTAATTTTTCAGCTTCTTCCTTGACTTTTTTGTCCGCATCTGCATTTGCTTCTGCCTCTTTTTTCATTCGTTCGATTTCTTCCTCTGTAAGACCTGAAGAAGCTTCGATACGAATGTCCTGAGATTTATTAGTTGCCTTGTCTAGGGCACTTACTTTGATGATACCATTAGCATCTATATCAAAAGTCACCTCAATTTGAGGAGTTCCACGCTGTGCTGGAGGAATCCCATCCAGATGGAAACGCCCGATTGTTTTATTATCTGTCGCCATCGAACGCTCTCCTTGTAAGACGTGAATCTCTACAGAAGGTTGATTGTCTGCAGCGGTTGAAAAAATTTGTGATTTTTTTGTTGGAATAGTAGTATTGGACTCAATCAATTTGGTCATCACACCACCCATAGTTTCAATACCCAAAGAGAGCGGTGTAACGTCCAATAACAAAACATCTTTTACATCTCCTGTTAACACTCCTCCTTGTATTGCAGCTCCAATTGCTACGACTTCATCTGGATTAACTCCTTTGGAAGGTTTTTTGCCAAAGAATTTTTCTACCTCTTCTTGAATTACAGGAATACGAGTTGATCCTCCTACAAGTATTACCTCATCAATATCACTTGTCGATAAACCTGCATCCTCTAAAGCTTTTTTTACTGGGGCCATTGATCTTTTAACCAATTCATCAGCTAATTTTTCAAAATTGGCTCGAGTCAAGGTGGTAACTAAATGCTTTGGTCCAGAGTCAGTAGCGGTAACGTAGGGCAAATTGATTTCTGTTTGTGCAGAAGAAGAAAGCTCTATTTTAGCTTTTTCAGCCGCTTCTTTTAAGCGCTGTAAGGCCATAGGATCTTTTCTTAAATCAATCGTTTCGTCCTTCATAAAAGTTTCTGCCAAAAAGTCGATAATCACTTGATCAAAATCATCTCCTCCTAATCGTGTATCACCATTGGTCGAAAGCACTTCAAAAACTCCATCACCTAATTCTAAGATCGAAATGTCAAAGGTTCCACCTCCGAGATCATAAACCGCAATTTTTTTATCAGAACCTCCTTTGTCTAAACCATAGGCCAAAGCCGCTGCAGTAGGTTCGTTGATAATTCGTTGAACTTTAAGTCCAGCAATTTCTCCCGCTTCTTTAGTTGCCTGACGTTGTGAGTCATTGAAATAGGCAGGTACTGTAATTACTGCCTCAGTTACATCTTGTCCGAGATAATCCTCAGCTGTTTTTTTCATTTTTTGCAAAGTCATTGCAGAAAGCTCTTGGGGACTGTACAAACGACCGTCAATATCGATACGAGGTGTGTCATTGTCTCCTTTAACCACTTTGTAGGCAACGGAACTCACATCGTTTTTGGATTCTGAAAATTTATTTCCCATAAAACGCTTTACAGAGGCAATTGTTTTAGTAGGGTTAGTTACTGCTTGACGTTTCGCAGGATCACCTACTTTAATTTCACCTCCTTCTACGAATGCGATAACAGAGGGTGTTGTGCGTTTTCCTTCAGCGTTTGGAATAACAACAGGTTCATTACCTTCCATTACAGAAACGCATGAATTTGTTGTTCCTAAATCAATTCCAATTATTTTACTCATGATTTAATTAATTTTTTTGGATTAATGGTCAATCATTATGCCATCCTAAGATGACTGACAGCATGGCAGTTTTTATTCAATAGTTTATTTTTTTGGCTCTCCTTGGGGTGCTATTCGTAAAACATAGTATTTTTACCGTACAATAGACACTATGGCATTACAAACTTACAGTCGCGTTACCACCAAATCACTACAAGAAATGAAAGCTAGTGGAGAAAAAATTGCCATGCTTACTTCCTATGACTACACTTTTGCCGGACTAGTAGATGGTGCAGGAATAGACATAATACTAGTAGGAGACTCCGCCTCCAATGTGATGGCAGGTCATGAAACGACCTTACCGATTACCTTAGATCAAATGATTTATCACGCTAGTAGTGTTGTTCGTGGAGCCAAGCGGGCTTTAGTAGTCGTTGATTTACCTTTTGGTACTTATCAAGCCGATTCAAAAGAAGCCCTGCGTTCCGCAATTCGAATTATGAAAGAATCTGGTGCCCATGCGGTTAAAGTTGAAGGAGGAATCCAAGCAAAGGATTCTATAGAACGAATCATCAAAGCAGGCATCCCTGTAATGGGACACTTAGGCCTCACCCCACAATCCATATATAAATTTGGCTCTTATACAGTCAGGGCAAAAGACGAAGAGGAAGCAGATCAACTACTAAAAGACACTAAAACGCTGGAACAACTTGGTTGTTTTGGTGTCGTTCTAGAAAAAATACCAGCAAAACTTGCAGAAAAAGCTACCCAGTCTGTAAAAATCCCAATAATAGGGATAGGAGCGGGTTCATTAGTTGACGGTCAAGTACTCGTATTGCATGATATGTTGGGCATGAATAAAGAATTTAGTCCTCGCTTTTTGCGCCGCTATTCTGATTTAGATAAGATAATCCACAATGCTGTAGAACAGTATACCCAAGATGTAAAGTCAACGGATTTCCCTAACGAAACAGAACAGTATTAATCCTTGGAACTAGAGGGACGCATTCTTTTTGAAGACAACCATCTCATTGTTGTTTCTAAAATAGCAGGGGAACTGATCCAAGGAGACCAAACAGGGGATGTTACTCTTGCGGAGGTTGTCAAAGAATACCTTAAAAAGAAATATAAAAAAACGGGGGCTGTTTACCTCGGCATTGTTCACCGTTTGGACCGGCCTACAAGTGGAGTAGTTGTTTTTGCTAGAACCTCAAAAGCGCTGAGTCGTTTAAATGAACAATTTAAAAGGCGTATCCCAAAAAAAACCTATTGGGCACTTGTAGATAAATCGTTTCCACAACAAAAAGGTAGTCTGACACATTGGATGACTCGAAATAGCCAACAAAACAAATCCAAAGCACATAGCTTGGAAGTCCCCAATAGTAAAAAAGCCTTGTTACACTACAACAAAATTCAGGAGTTTGACCGCTACAGTCTCGTAGAAATCGAACTGGAGACTGGACGCCATCATCAAATTCGCGCTCAGCTTTGTACTATCGGCTTCCCCATTCAAGGAGACCTAAAGTACGGAGCAAAAAGGAGTAATAAGGACGGTTCAATAAGTCTTCATGCTCAAAGATTAGAACTTGAACATCCGGTAAAAAAAGACAGGATGGTTTTTCTCTCAAATCCTATGAAAGTGGGCTTATGGAAGAGCGTTCTTTCCGATTTGAAATAGAGGCCTTTTCACGAATTACTTGGGCTATAGGAACCGATCTTATTTTACTTTCCAGCCAAGAAAGAATGTCTAAATATAAAAACGACCGTCTTTCATAGGGGTCATTTTCATACTCCTTGAGTTCTTTATAAAGCTTTTTAAAAGCTGTTTTTAATTCATGAGGATAAATATCACCCAGTCCTCTTACAAATCGAATCATTGCTTTTTGTACTTCATGCAAATCATCCATTTTTATCAAAAACTTATACGTTTCTCTCAAATGGGTTTCGAGATGATAATCAAAACCAGCCTCATAATGAGCAAAAATATTGAGTACACGTGAAAAACAAAGTAAATCCTCTCGCATCTTAAGACTCTTATTATTGGTGATTTTATCAAGAAATAAAATGCAGTTTTCATAATCTTCAGCGCCAAAATACAAACACCCTATCTTGTAGTAAAACATCATGATATGATGCGGATCTATTTGGTTGCTATACTCTCGAATTCCCTTTTTTATTTCAGGAATCAATACTAAGCCGTCTTCAAAACTACCCTCTAAAAAATGAGCGTTCAGCTTGTTGCTGAAATAAAATTGGAAGCCAAGTGCTTTGAGATTGTCATTTTTTGGAAAACTACTCTGATTTGTCCAATACACCATTTTATTTAAAGTCTCTTCAAATTTTGAAGGGTATTTAATCAAAGCTAAACTTTCCAAAAGGTAATTATTTCCTTTGAGGTAAAAAACGGGATGTATATTGATCATTGCAGGTGATTCTTCAAACATTTTCACCCATTTAGATGCATAACGATAGGTAGACAAGAAATCTTGAGTTAAAAAACTATACCACACATGGGCCTTGAAATACCAAAGTTTTTCTCTAAATCCTAACTTTTCATAATCGATTTTAGGAAGATTTTCATAGAAAAATTGTGTGATTTCTCGAAACTCTTGATCACTTTTAGCATAACCTGCCTTAATAAATCGTTCGTATAACTGAAGTGAAAGATTTGAAAGTTGTGTTGCGAGGTTATTCTGAATTCTTAAATCCTCAGCCTCACCAATAAGAGTCTCTGCTCGATTGCTTAAACTTCTAGTAATGTATTGCGATTCTATGACCTTCTCCAGTTCGACAATATCATATGCAATATACTTTTCTTCGTGTTTGATTGCCAGCATTTTAGCTTTCTCAAGTACTTTCAAACTTTGTTTATAAAGTCCTTTTTGATACAATATTGTCGCAAAATCCAATTGTTCTCGTATCTGGATACGAATGTTTTTATGCATAGGATTCATGCGTAGACTAATCAAAATTTGCTTATACAAATGAGCTTTGAGATTAGACAACTGTTGTTTGGTCACAATGCCTTTATTGAGGATTACTTTTTCATCGTAATGATTCATTTTATCTAAAACCTGAAAAAGATTTAAGAATTTTGAATCCTCATTGGAACCCATCCTGCCCACATAAAGAGTAAATTGTCTTTTCTCTGATTTTGTGAGAGATTTTACCAAAATAAACAAATTATCTTTCTGCTCATTTGTCATCGTAATGCATTTTGATTCAAGATACTAATTATTAGGAGGTTAGATACCAGTTTAACAGGTCGAATGTTGTAATACAAAAATAGCTATTTTTAATTCAGTAATTAGGATGTCTTAATTTGCTTACTAATTTAAAGCCATTTGTATTATATTAAGTTATGGAGTATGTTGAAATTTTTGATACCACACTCAGAGACGGAGAACAAGTTCCGGGCTGTAAACTAGACTCTGCAACTAAACTGAAAGTCGCTGAACAGTTAGATCAACTTGGAGTTGATGTTTTGGAAGCGGGGTTTCCCATTTCAAGTCCTGGAGACTTCAAAGCCGTTGAAGATATTTCAAAGTTGGTAAAAAACGCTCGAGTTTGTGGCTTAACTCGTGCAGTTCAAAAAGACATAGACGTTGCGGCTGAAGCTCTGAAATATGCAAAAAGATCTCGTATACATACAGGTATAGGGACTTCAGAAAGTCATATGCGCTACAAATTCAATGCTACTCCTGAACAAATCATTGAACGCGCTATTGCGGCAGTAGCACATGCTAAAAGTTATGTGGAAGATGTTGAATTCTATGCAGAGGATGCGGGTAGAACTGACAATGAATTTCTTGCGCGAGTTTGTGAAGCGGTTATCAAAGCAGGAGCGACCGTATTGAATATCCCAGATACTACTGGCTACTGTTTACCTGAAGAATACGGCGCTAAAATGAGGTATTTGAAAGAAAATGTCAAAGGAATACACAAGGCAACCCTTTCCTGTCATTGCCATAATGATTTGGGTTTAGCTACAGCAAATTCTATTGCAGGTATTCAGAACGGTGCAAGGCAAATAGAATGTACCATTAATGGTATAGGAGAGCGCGCAGGCAACACCTCACTTGAAGAGGTAGTCATGATTATGCGCCAACATCCCACAATGAATTTGGATACACGAATTCAATCCAAAAAACTATTCAGTATGAGCCAATTGGTTTCTGAAAGCATGGCAATGCCCGTTCAACCAAACAAAGCCATAGTAGGCTCCAATGCCTTTGCACACTCCTCTGGAATTCACCAAGATGGAGTAATCAAAAAAAGAGAAACCTACGAAATTATCAATCCTATTGATGTTGGTGTTACGGAATCTTCGATTATTCTGACAGCCAGAAGCGGGAGAGCTGCCCTTGCCTATCGCGCTAAAAATTTGGGATATGAATTAGACAAACTTCAACTCGACAAAGTATATCAAAATTTTTTGATTGTAGCAGACAAGCAAAAAGAAATTGGTGATGAAGACCTTCCTAAAATAATTGAATCCAGTAACATTTAATTTAAATACGCTGAAATGAAAAAAACCCTTTTTGATAAAGTATGGGATTCACATGTGGTAAAAAGTATTGAGGACGGACCTGATGTCCTTTTTATCGACCGCCACATGATTCATGAGGTAACCAGTCCCGTTGCTTTTCTGGGATTAAAGAACAGAGCACTACCCGTTCTTTTTCCTGAAAAAACCTTTGCAACGGCAGACCATAATACTCCAACACTAAATCAACATTTGCCCGTTGCCGATCCGCTTTCTAGAAATCAACTGAAAGCCCTAGAAGAAAACGCTAAAGAACACGGTATTTCGTATTGGGGATTAGGACACAAAAAAAACGGAATCGTTCACGTTGTAGGGCCTGAATATGGAATTACCCAGCCCGGCGCAACCATTGTATGTGGAGATTCTCACACTTCTACTCATGGTGCTTTTGGAGCAATCGCTTTTGGTATAGGCACTTCGGAAGTCGAGATGGTGCTTGCTACCCAGTGCATCCTTCAACCGAAACCAAAAAAAATGAGAATTACTATTGAGGGTAACCTCAACCAGGGAGTAACCCCAAAGGACGTCGCCTTATTTATCATTTCAAAATTAACTACTTCTGGAGCAACTAGCTATTTTGTAGAATACGCCGGTGAAGTTTTTAGATCTTTATCTATGGAGGGGCGTATGACAGTTTGTAACCTGAGTATTGAAATGGGTGCTCGCGGTGGGATGATTGCCCCAGACGAAAAAACATTTGAATACATAAAAAATAGAGAATTTACCCCAACAGGAGCCGCGTGGGAAAAGGCAATGAACTATTGGGAAACTCTTCATACAGATGAAGGTGCCGTTTTCGATAAAGAATATATTTTTAACGGTTCAGAAATAGACCCCATGATTACTTTTGGCACCAATCCAGGAATGGGTATGAGTATTACCAAGGCGATTCCAAAAGCAGAAGAAGTAGAAGGTGCTGCATCTACTTATGCTAAATCTCTCGCATATATGGGTTATAACGAAGGAGAAAGTATGATCGGTAAACCCATCGATTATGTTTTTATCGGAAGTTGTACCAACGGAAGAATTGAAGATTTTAGGTCCTTTGCAAACATTGTCAAAGGTCACAAACGTGCTGCCAATGTGACAGCCTGGCTCGTTCCAGGATCCCATAAGGTATTACAGGCAATTAAAGAAGAAGGCCTACTAGATATACTTGAAGCTGCTGATTTTCAGCTTAGAGAACCAGGGTGCTCTGCTTGTTTGGCAATGAATGATGACAAGATTCCGGCAGGAAAGTATGCTGTTAGCACCTCGAATAGAAATTTTGAAGGAAGGCAAGGACCAGGAGCAAGAACTTTACTTGCAAGCCCACTAGTTGCGGCGGCTGCAGCAATTACTGGAAAAATTACTGACCCACGAACTTTAATTTAAACACATGGCTTACGACTCATTTCATACATTAAAAAGTACTGCAGTTCCTTTACCAATTGAGAATGTTGATACGGATCAAATCATACCTGCTCGATTTCTCAAAGCGACTGAACGCAAAGGATTTGGCGATAATTTATTCCGAGACTGGCGCTACAACCAAGACAACACACCTAAGACAGACTTTGTACTAAACAATCCAACTTATTCTGGCAAAATTCTTATCGGAGGGCATAATTTTGGTTCGGGTTCCTCTAGAGAACATGCAGCATGGGCAGTTTATGACTATGGGTTTCGTTGTGTCGTTTCAAGTTTTTTTGCAGATATATTTAAAAATAATTGTTTGAATATTGGTGTGCTTCCCGTTCAAGTATCCCCAGATTTTCTGGATGAGATCTTTGAGGCGATCGAAAAGAATCCGAATACAGAATTAATAGTAGATCTACCCAAACAAGAGATCCAAATTGCAAGCACTCAATCTTCATGCTCTTTTGAAATTAATTCGTATAAGAAAGAGAACATGCTAAACGGTTATGACGATATTGATTTTCTAAACAATATAAAGTCAGAAATTCAAAATTTTGCATCAAAAACCCCCCTTTAGCACTGTACTTATGAGCAGGACTATTGAAATAATGGATACCACACTGAGAGATGGCGAACAAACCTCAGGGGTTTCCTTTTCTGTTTCTGAAAAACTTACACTTGCACAACTCCTTTTGCATGAACTCAATGTAGATCGTATTGAAATTGCTTCTGCACGAGTTTCTGAAGGAGAGTTCAAAGCTGTAAAAGAAATTACTTCTTGGGGGTCCAAAAAAGGGCTTATTAACAGAATGGAGGTACTCACCTTTGTGGATCAGGGTACTTCAACACAATGGATGAAAGAAGCTGGAGCAAAAGTTCAAAACCTACTTACAAAAGGCTCTTTAAATCATCTAAAATACCAACTCAAACAACAGCCCAAAGAGCATTTCAATCAAGTTGCTAAAAGCATACAGCGGGCTTCTGATGAAGGATTTATCACCAATGTTTACCTTGAAGATTGGAGTAATGGAATGGTAGGTTCTAAAGAATATGTGTTTGATTATATTGATTTTTTAGCTGAGCAACCTATTGCGCGTATTCTTTTACCAGATACTCTCGGTGTTTTGACCCCTGAAAAAACTTTTCAGTATCTTCTGAGTATCTTAGATCGTTATCCAAAAATTCACTTTGATTTTCATGGTCATAACGACTATGACTTGAGTGTAGCCAATGTGATGGAAGCAGTAAAAGCAGGTGTACACGGCCTACACCTTACCGTAAACGGTATGGGTGAACGTGCTGGAAATGCTCCTCTTGCTAGTGTAGTTGCAGTGATTAACGACTTCTTGCCCGAAATAAATATCAACATTAAAGAAAAAGCACTTTTTAAGGTTAGTGAATTGGTCGCTACCTTAACAGGTTTTAGAATTCCCGCAAACAAACCTGTAGTAGGTGAAAATGTGTTTACTCAGACTGCAGGAATCCATGCAGATGGTGACCAGAAAAACAACTTGTACTTTAATGATTTATTGCCTGAACGATTTGGCAGAAAGAGAAAATATGCCTTAGGTAAGACATCAGGAAAAGCAAACATTCAAAAAAATCTACAAGAGTTAGGTCTTAGCCTGAATGATGAAGATCTGAAAAAGGTAACCCAAAGAATCATAGAATTGGGAGATCGAAAAGAACGCGTTACCGCAGAAGATTTGCCTTTCATTATTTCTGATGTTTTGGGGAATAACATTCCGCATAAAGTAAAAATTCATTCTTATGTTTTGACCCATTCCAAGGGGCTTCGCCCTACTACCAGTGTATCGATCTTTGTAAACGACACCCTTTATGAGGAAAATGCCTCTGGTGATGGACAGTATGACGCCTTTTGGAATGCAATTCATAAAATTTATAAAAAACAACATGTAGATCTACCCAAATTGATCGATTATGCAGTTCGAATACCCCCTGGCAGTAATTCTGATGCCCTTTGTGAAACTACCATCACATGGGATAATGGAAAAAAAGAGTTCAAAACCAGAGGTTTGGATTCTGATCAGACGGTCTCTGCAATTAAAGCGACAGAAAAAATGTTAAATATTCTACAGTCTTAATTTAAAACTATGCATTTAAAAATAGCCCTTTTAGCTGGAGATGGAATTGGTCCAGAAGTCATTGATCAAGCGGTAAAAGTATCCGATGCCATCGCTGAAAAATTCAACCATACCATTGAATGGATACCAGCACTCACAGGTGCAGCAGCCATTGAAGCAGTAGGAGATCCTTATCCTGAGGAAACTCATCAAGTCTGTTTAGCAGCAGATGCGGTTCTTTTTGGTGCAATAGGTCACCCTAAATTCGACAATGATCCTTCAGCAAAGGTAAGGCCAGAACAAGGTTTACTGAAAATGCGTAAGAAGTTAGGTTTATTTGCCAACGTACGTCCTACCTTTACCTTTCCTTCCCTTTTAGACAAATCTCCTTTGAAACAAGAACGAATCGAAGGGACCGATCTTATTTTCCTTAGAGAATTGACCGGAGGTATCTACTTTGGAGAACGCGGTAGAAAAGATAATGGAAATACTGCTTTTGATACCTGTACCTATACTCGGGAGGAAATCAAACGTCTTGCCATAAAAGGTTTTGAATTGGCCATGACACGCTCTAAAAAATTATGTTGTGTCGACAAAGCCAACGTTCTAGAGAGTTCGAGATTGTGGAGAGAAACGGTTCAAGAACTAGAAAAAGAATATCCAGAAGTGGCTGTTTCTTATGAATTTGTAGATGCTGTTGCTATGCGTTTAGTTCAGTGGCCCAATAGTTATGATGTGTTAATCACAGAAAATCTTTTTGGCGACATTCTAACCGATGAAGCTTCCGTGATTTCTGGCTCGATGGGTCTTATGCCATCTGCTTCTCTAGGAAATGAAAACGCACTCTATGAGCCCATTCATGGTTCTTTTCCTCAAGCTACCGGCTTGGGTATTGCAAATCCTCTTGCAACGGTCTTATCTGCAGCAATGATGTTTGAAATGAGTTTTGGTTTGAAAGAAGAGGGAGCAGCAATACGTAAAGCTGTAGATCAATCGCTAGCAGAAGGAAAAGTTACCGAAGATTTGACTCAAAAAGGAAATACTCCACTTTCCACATCTGAAGTGGGTGATTATTTAGTGGAACTCATAAAACATTAATTTTTATAAAGATCGTTTAAATGTATTAGCTAAAAAAAAGAGGTTTTTTAATAAAAGCCATGAAGTGCTAATAGTTTTGAATGATATGCAATTTTATGTTAAATGAGTTTTCCTTAATTTTTTTAAGGTTTTGATTTACTAATTTAGTCTGGTTTAAAATTCTAAATAAATAATAAAAATATTATGAAAATGTTACTCTCACTATTCACAATATTCTCTTTACAAACCTGTATATCGAATACCACCCCAATAGACCACTCTGAACCCATCTGGTCACCAAACAAAACTGTACAAGAGGGAATAAAAAAAGCCTATTTTGCTTCGGGTTGTTTTTGGTGTGTCGAAGCGATTTATGAAAGTGTAAAAGGAGTTCATGAAGTCTATTCTGGTTACGCAGGGGGGCAAACCAAAAATCCAAACTACAACCAAATTGGAACCGGAAGAACAGGGCATGCTGAAGCTGTCGAAGTGTTATATGATCCCGATGTAGTTGATTTTGCAACCTTGGTACAAGTCTTTTTTGGATCGCACGATCCAACAACCCCAAACAGACAAGGACCTGACTACGGATCACAGTACCGATCCATTGCGTTTTATACAAATGATCAAGAGAGGGAACTTATTCAAAATTACATTCAAATGCTAGAAGAAGGTCGGTATTTCTCAAAAGAAATAGTTACAGAAATTAAACCTCTTGAGAAATTTTATTATGCTGAAGCCTATCATCAAGATTACGAAAAAAACAATCCAAACAATCCGTACGTACAGAATGTTTCTATACCTAGGTTGCGTAAATTTCAAAAGAAATATCCTGAGCTTTTAAAAGAAAATCATTCCCAACATTGAACTCATACACCTTAAATAATGGAAAACTAAGGGCAGTTTTCTTTAATTATGGTGCACTGATTCATGAATTGTGGGTAAAAGACAAATACGGAAAACCCATAAATGTAATTCAAGGTTTATCTAAACCGGAGGACTACCTCAAAGACAAATGGTATCGTGGAGCAGTAGTGGGAAGGTTTGCTGGAAGACTAGAAAACCCCATTCAAATTGAAGGAAAGAAAGTGTTTCTTGAGGAGGACGAAAAAGGAATTCTTTTGCACAGCGGATCCAAAGGCTGGAGTAAATCCTACTGGGAAGCTCGAACTGAGCAAGACAATAACCTGATTCGATTTAACTACTTCTGTCCTCAAGGAACTCTTGGCTTTCCTGGAAATGTACAAGCAGAGGTTACTTATTTTTTAGAAGACAATCAGCTGAATATCCATTATCAAGCAACAACAGATGCTCCTACTCACATCAATTTAACCAATCACGCCTATTTCAATTTAAGCGGAGGCAAATCGATACAAACTCACCAACTCACTATTCATGCAGATCAATATTTGGAACTTCAGAATAACGCTATACCAACAGGTAGGAAACTTGATGTAAACCGTACCGATTTAGACTTTAGAAAAGCAAGAAGAATTGGTAATAAAGTCCTAGATGATCATTTCGTGATTAATCCAAAAAACGAAGAAGTCGCTCTTTTATACGATAGCACTACTGGAATTGAAATGAGAACCTACACCAACCAACCTGGAGTAGTAGTTTTTACACCCACTCATTTTGAAGGGATTTGTTTTGAAACTCAAAAATTTTCTAATACACCCAATAGCAATCATTTTCCTTCTACATTGGTAAATCCAGGAGAAGTATATGAACACCGAACTTCTTTTAAATTTAATTTAAAAAACGAAAGCTGAATTTTTTCCAAATTCTGAAAAAGAGCAGACCCAGTAGACTTCCTACTACAGAACCGCAAAGGATATCCAATGGAAAATGCACTCCGATGTACACCCTACTGTAGGCAATAAGTCCAGCAAAAAAAACAAGAACACAAATAAAATTTGGATTTAATGGTTTTAGCAGCTTGCCAAAAAACAGTGCTAGAGCAAAAGAATTTGAAGCGTGACCTGAAAAAAAACTAAAACGTCCACCACAAGTAGGTTTTACCAGTCGGACTAAAGAAGCAATCTCTTGATCATAACAGGGTCGAAGACGGCCTACTTGAACCTTAAATAGATTGGTTAATTGATCCGTACAAAGGATCAGAAAACCTGTAAATAAGAGAAGATAAAGTGCTGTTTTTAGTGACCATTTGTAGGCCAAATAAAGCCAAACCATTAGATAAATCACTACATTTGAGCCTCGGTGTGTCATTAACATCCAAAAGGCATCAAAACCAGATGAGCCTAAACTGTTAAGCCAAAGAAACAATTCTTTATCCCACGCTAAAAGTTGTTCCATAAATCTTATTCTAAGGACTCCATTTCACGATCATAAAAATCAAAAGCGGCTTCAATTAGACCGATGGACTCTTTTTCTAATTCGGCTTGGTCTTCTTTGTCAAATTCCTCCAACCAATGGACCTCATCGTTAGATACGTTCAAAATAAATCTTGGATATTCGGTGTGGACAATAAAAAGAGCGTCTTGAAATGCAGAATTATCAGCAATTAAAAATTTAGGTAGTTCCATATAACGAAATTAAAATTAACTTTTTTGTTAGATAGCGAAATCTTAGAAAAAGAAGCAATGCAGAGGCTGTTAAACCAGAAAATAAACCGATCCAAATACCCAAAGCACCCAATTCTGTATGTAAACCTAAATAATAGGAGATTGGAAAACCAAATACACCATAAGCAAAAAAGGTAATCCCTGCAGGTAAATTTACATCCTGAAGACCGCGAAGGGCGCCTAAAACAACTGCTTGAAGTCCGTCAGAAATTTGAAAAAATGCGGAAACTATCAGTAAGGAAGAGGCTAGTGTGACGACCTCTATCACGTCAGAATACTGTAACGGGTTATTGCCGTCAAGATATAACCAAGGAAGATATTGATTGGTGAGAAGAAAAACAGTACAGAAAACAATATCAAAAAGAAAAATTAACAAGAAGATGGAATAAGCAATACGCTTTAAAGAAACAAAATCTCCTTTTCCTTTTTGATTGCCAACACGAATCATAGCTGTAACACCAAGCCCCATGGCAAACATAAACGTCATGGAAGAAAGGTTAAGAGCAATTTGGTTAGCCGCTTGTGGGTTTTTGCCTAAAAATCCTGACAGCCATATGGCAGCCGTAAAAAAGATAACTTCAAAAAACATTTGTAATGCTGAGGGAAAACCCAGATTCATTATTTTTCTAAATAAGGTCCAATCTAGAGATTTAAAGTTGATGTTACTGACATATGCCCTAAAGCGGTGATTAAAACGAACATATAAGGACAAAAACACCAGCATAAAACAACGAGACACTAAAGTACCAATTGCTGCACCTTCAACTCCCATTTTTGGAAAATTCCAAAAACCAAAAATCAACACATAATTCAATGCTACATTGATGAGGTTCCCAAGAAGAGTAGCGTACATTGCCGGACGAGTATGTGTTAAGCCCTCCGAAAATTGTTTGAATCCTTGAAAACAAATGAGTGGAATTAAAGAAATAGCAACCCACTTTAAATAGGGAAACGCAAAAACAACCACTTCTTCTGGCTGACCCATATGAAACAAAAGGGGCTTGCTGATCAATACTGCCAAGGAAAGAAAAACTCCTAAAAGGGTACATAAAATCAATCCGTGTAAAAATACTTTTTTACCTTGAAGTTCATCTCCTTTTCCGTCTGTTTCAGCAATAAGAGGGGTAATTGCTGTGGAGAAACCAATTCCCAATGACATGGCGACAAAAAAGAAACTATTCCCTAAAGAAACTGCTGCTAGTTCTGCTGTTCCTAGCTGTCCTACCATAATATTATCTACTAATTGTACTAAGGTATGACCCAATAAACCAATGATAACTGGGTACGAAAGTTTCCAATTGTATTTAAACTCTTTGGTGTATAACTGCAAGGAGGCGAACATCAACTAACTTAACTTAAAAGCCGTACTGATCAACCAAATAGATTAAACTGGTCATTGCAGCTGCGCCCAATTCCAGTTCTCTCTTGTTAATTGCATCAAAAGTATCGTTAGCTGCATGATGATAATCAAAATAGCGTTGTGAATCTGGACGTAATCCGGACAACACGGTACTTCCATTACGCAATGGACCAATATCAGCTCCACTACCGCCAAGGGAAAATCGATCGGCTAAATAAGGTTTAAAATAGTCCGACCATTGCTCAATCTTCTGAAATTGCTCTGGTGTTGCTTCAAATGAAAAACCTCTTGGTGTAAAACCTCCCGAATCTGATTCAAGAGCAAAAATATGTGTTTCATTTTTTAATTTTGCGTTATTTGCGTAAGTAGTTCCTCCTCTTAGTCCATTTTCTTCATTCATAAACAAAACAACCCGAATGGTTCTTTTGGGTCTATAATTCAGTTTTTTAAAAAGATTCAGAACTTCCATAGATTGAACAATACCAGCCCCATCGTCATGGGATCCGTCTCCTAAATCCCAAGAGTCTAAATGGCCACCTACGACAATAATTTCCTCGGGATGGGTACTCCCTTTTAGTTCTCCTATTACATTATGAGAGGGAACATCCGGATAATTTTTACAATCCTGTTTTAGATAAAAATAAAGTTCTTTGTTAAGAGAGAGCATTGAACTTAACAGTTGTGCACCGTTTGTACTGATGGCTGCGGCGGGAATCCTCAATTTATTTGGTAAATCTCCATAACGCATATTTCCTGTATGTGGAAAGTCATCCAATCGTAAATTCATCGAACGAACGATAACCCCTACAGCTCCCATTCTGGCTGCTTTTGCTGCTCCCGATGAACGCTGATTCACAGATTGGGAATACGCTTCAAAAGTATTAACTAAATTTGCAGGCATGGCCCTATTAAAAAAAACAAATTTCCCTCGAACCTGATCCTGTCCTAATTCTTCCAATTCCTCAAAACTCTTGACTTCAACGACTTGGGCCCGCAAACCAAATGCAGGAGTAGCTATAGATCCTCCAAGTGCACACACAGGCACATTAATACTCATTCCTGGACCGGTAATAATGCTTGCGTATTCCAATGAACCCCGAACCCATTTGGGAACCATAACATCTTCCAAAACTACACGGTCTAGTTCCAGTTTTTGAAGTTCTCTCTCTCCCCATTCCACAGCGCGTTTAGCATTTAGTGAACCTGAAAGTCTTGCCCCAATTTGATTGGATAGAAAATCCAACCAGTTGTAGGCACTCCCATCGGTTAGTGCAGCGTTGTAGATTTTTTCAATTTGTTTTGTATGTTTTACTTCTTGACCAGCTACAGAATGAAAAAAAGTAAGGATAATAAGAATTTGTATGATCCGATTCATAATATTATTTAGATGCAAATTGTAGGATATTTTCTGCACTTATAGGATTGTCACCCAATATCAATAAGCGTTCTATAACGTTACGTAACTCCCTAATATTTCCTGTCCAAGGATAGTGTTCCAATTTTTCTAATGCTTGTTTTGAAAAACTTTTTCTCTCTAAACCCTGTTCTTTTGCGAGAAGATCAACAAAATGGGACGTTAGTATTGGAATATCTTCTTTGCGTTCCTCTAGTGGGGGTACATGCATAATGATTACTGCTAGTCTGTGATACAAATCTTCACGAAAACGACCTGCTTCAATTTCTTTCTTTAAATCTTTATTTGTTGCTGCTAATACACGAACATCAACTGTTATGTCTTTTTCATTTCCTACACGTTGGATTTTATGTTCTTGAAGAGCTCTTAAAACTTTGGCTTGCGCAGCTAAACTCATATCGGCTATCTCATCCAGAAACAAGGTCCCTTTATTAGCTGTTTCAAATTTCCCCGACCGATCTTTAACAGCAGAAGTAAACGCCCCCTTTACATGGCCAAAAAGCTCACTCTCAATTAGCTCAGAGGGGATGGCGGCACAGTTTACTTCGACAAATTGTTCTGAAGCCCGATTGCTTTGTTGGTGGAGTTGATGAGCAACCAATTCCTTACCAGTACCGTTTTCACCAGTAATGAGTACGCGAGCTTCTGTAGAAGCAACCTTAGCAATCATCTCTTTAATGGAAATTATTACCGGACTCTCTCCTATTATTTCGTATTTCTGGGCTACTTTACGCTTTAGTATCTTGTTTTCAGAACGTAATGACTTATTTTCCAACGCATGCCTTACTGCTGTTAATAGTCTATTTAAATCTGGAGGTTTGGATATGAAATCATAGGCACCTAACTTCATTGCTTCGACAGCAGTTTCAACATTTCCATGCCCTGTTAGCATGATAAAAGGAAGGTTGATCTTTTTTTCAAAAGTAGATTTCAACACTTCAATTCCGTCTTTTTTAGGCATTTTAATGTCACAAAGGACTAAATCAAATCTTTCTTTTTTTATCAAACTCAATCCCTCTTTTCCATCAGTTGCTTCCTGTATTTGATAACTAGGGTTTTCCTCACTTAAAATGCGGACCAGAACTCTTCGAATTGGTTCTTCATCTTCAATAATCAAAATTTTAGTCATTGTAGTGCTTTAGGTGGATTTAAAAAACTAAGTGTGCGCTGAGGGAACGGAATATTAATACCCTCTTTTTGGAAGGACTTGTATATAGCATACCGCAAATCACTTTTCACCACATTTGATTGAAAGCTGCTATCTAAAGCAAAAAAAACTTGAAATTGTAATGCGTTGTCACCAAAATCTTCAAAAATAACAAAGGGTTCAGGATCAGCTAAAACATGATCGTTTTGCTTTACCAAATCCAATAAAATTTGTGTTACCTGATCAACATCACTGTCATAGGCTACTCCCACAGAAACACTTTCTTTTGTAATTACCCCATTTTCCGTCCAATTAAACAAGGTAGAAATCAAAAACTTATGGTTCGGAATAATCAATACTTTATTTTCTCTTGTAACAGCTCTTGTCGTTCGTAATTTGATATTTTCGACCTTTCCTATTTGTCCTTCCACCTCAATAATGTCCCCAACGTGAACCGATTGATCAACAAGTATAAAAATACCTGAGATAATATCTTGAATGAAAGTTTGTAAAGCCAAACCTACACCTACTAAAAGAGCTGCTGATGCTGCAAAAACAGCAGTTAAATTGACCCCAATATTTTGTAAGGTCAAAAGAATCACAATGATGTAGATAAAATAATTAATAAAAGAGAAGACACTTTTAAACTTTATCTTAGCATCAGCAGATAACGTACGATAGATGATTTTTTTAAAAAGTTTAAGTAAAATGGAAGTGATAAAAAAAACCAAAATCACTATGAGTACAGACTTTGGTGTAAAAGTTATGGATTCACCAAAGGTGAATTCATAATTCAAAATATCTCTTATTTTATTAATCACATTCATCTGGGGTAAAGTTAGTATAAAAACAAAACCCACCCTCGATAGAGGATGGGAAAAAATTGCTATGAAAAAGAAAATAGATACTAATAAAGAATATCAGTATCTTTTCAAATATATTACTTTTTTTTAAAAAGCAATTCTTTTAAGCAAACATATCCTTTACTTTTTCAAAAAAGGATTTATCAGATTTTTCTGGATGAGGAATAAAATTAGTGTCTCCCAGCATTTTCTCAAAAAATTGACGCTGCTCTTTGTTTAACATTTTGGGCGTCCAGACATTCACATGAACTAACAAATCACCGTTTCCGTAACTGTTGATACTGGGGAGTCCTTTGCCTCTAAGACGTAGTGTCTTTCCAGATTGTATCCCAGGCTCTAGTTTAATTCTTGCTTTTCCATCCAAAAGAGTCAACTCTTTTGAAACGCCAAGTGCTGCTTCTGAAATACTGATGTACAAGTCAAAATGCAGGTGTTTGCCTTCACGAACAAATTTGTCGTGTGGGAGCTCTTCGATGAGTACTAACAAGTCTCCTGAAATCCCATCAGCAGCAGCTTCGTTTCCTTTACCACCAACTTTTAATTGCATTCCTTCTTCTACACCAGCGGGAATTTTAATAGATACTGTTTCTTCTTTTTTGATCATCCCTTGCGCATCTGCTCCAGCAGGACGGTTCAACAAGGTTTTTCCACTCCCGTTACAACTTGGACAGACAGAAGAAGTTTGCATTCTTCCCAATATAGTATTGGCGATTTTCATCACCTGTCCTTTACCATTACAGGTTGAACAACTTCCGTATTTTACGCCGGGTGCTTGTATTTTTCTAGGAACTTTTATTTTCTTTTCAACACCGTTTGTTATCTCCTCAAGGGTCAGTTTTACACGAATACGCATGTCCGAGCCTTTAGTACGACGTTGGCCGCCACCAAAACCGCCGCCAAAGCCTCCTCCACCAAAAGCACTTCCAAAAATATCACCAAATTGGCTGAAGATATCATCCATATTCATTCCTTGACCAAAGCCTTGTCCTCCCTCAAAAGCAGCATGACCAAACTGATCGTACTTGGAACGTTTTTCTTGATTTCCAAGTACTTCGTATGCTTCTGCAGCTTTTTTAAAATTAGCTTCAGCTATTTTGTCGTCAGGGTTTTTGTCTGGATGAAATTCAATTGCCTTTTTGCGATAGGCTTTTTTTATTTCAGCAGCAGTAGCGTTTTTGGAAACCCCTAATATTTCGTAATAATCTTCTTTCATAATTATTGTCCTACAACTACTTTTGGATAACGAATAATTCGATCACCCAACTGATAACCAACTTCTATTATATCAATTAATTTACCTTTATCCTTATCATCGGAAGCAGGAATTTGCGTAATCGCCTCGTGCAGTTCTGGATCAAAAATATCCCCAACTTTTACCTCGGTTTGTGTTAGACCATTAGCCTTAAGTACCTCAAAAAATTTATTGTAAATGAGCTTAAAACCCTCTTGATCGACAGTTCCTTGCTCTTTTTCTACTTGTTGGTTAGCTCTATTGAAATCATCCAAAACAGGAATCATCGCACTTATTACTTCTTTGTTGGCAGTTTTGAAAAGTTCTATGCGTTCTTTCGCTGTTCTTTTTTTATAATTTTCAAATTCTGCAAAGAGACGCAAATATTTTTCTTTTTCCTGTTCTAAGGAATGTTTCAGTTCTTCGTTTTGTACTACAGCTTTGGATTTGGTTTCATTTATTTTCTTTTCCTTTTGTGGTGCAGAATTTTTTTTAGAAGCTACTTTTTTTGCCATGTTGTATTGTTTTCAGCATAGTGTTTTACAAAAGTATTGCCACAATTAAAAATTGTCAAATTGTCATCTTTTTGACAGTTTCAATACATTCTCTAATGCCTCTTTGAGATGGGGGTGTTTAAAAGTATAGGATGCTTGAATGACTTTTTGGGCACTTACCCAATGACTATCTAAAACTAAATTACTCATTTCACCCAACAGAAGTTGAATGAGAAATTTAGGTAGAGGTGGTAAAATATGGGGGCGCTTTAGAGCCTTTGCCAATTCATAAATTAACTCATTTTGGCTTACAGGGTTTGGCGAAACGGCATTATAAACACCCTGCCATCCTTCTTTGTAGGCTTTTAGAATTATTCCCACTAAATCTTCAATATGAATCCAGGACTGTCCTTGTTTTCCATTTCCAAAGGCAGCACCTAGACCTAGTAATGTTGGTGTTTTAAGTGATTCGAGCAATCCTCCATTTCGAGACAGGACAAGCCCAATTCGGAGTGTAGCCAAAGAAATACCTAATGAAGAAAAAGAATGGGATTCCTTTTCCCACGCCAAGACGACTTGTTCCATAAATGAATTGGGTCCCACGGCAGTAGTCTCGGTTTGAACTTCCTGATTTTCTGAGGGGTATACGCCAATTGCCGAAGCAGTTATAATCTGCCGAACTTGATGTTGATTCTGTAATTTTTGTAAACTTGAAAACAAAAGTCTTGTGGTATCAACTCTACTGGACAAAATTTGAGCTTTGTATGATTTGGTCCAGCGTTTTGAAATAGATGCTCCTGCAAGATGAATCACACAATCTACACCTTTGAAACAGTCCAAATCAATTTCTTTCGTTTCAGGATCCCAAAAAAAGCCAACGGTATTTTTAATTTGGGTTAACTTAGACCGATTTGTGGTTAAATAATGAATTGAAAATCCTTCTGAAAGAGTTTGCTCAATCAAAGCGGTACCTACAAGACCTGTGGCCCCAGTTATCAGTAATTTCAAAAGTTTAAATTTTTGTAATCCATTGTTTGTCAAAAATAAACATTTAGGGTTTTACAGCCCGTAACATTTCTCTTTTTCCAGGAGGACCGGGCAATCTAGAAACCTGAAAGCCCGCTTCTTCCAATCCCCTTCTCACACTTCCTTTTGCACAATAACTCACCCAAATTCCTCCTGGATTCAAAAGCTTAAAACATTTTTTCATCCATTGAGGCTCCCAAAGCTCAGGCTGTGCATGCGATCCAAAAGCATCGTAATAGATTAAATCAAAAAAAGTATTGGCCTCAAAATCTTCAAAATGGATTTTGTGTTTTATAAATGAAAAGTGCTGAGAAAGTTTTTGAGGAGTCCCCCACTTCAAACAGGAAAAAGTATCAAAATTTATTTTTGGACTTATATCCTTAAAAAAAGAAGTGTATCCCAAAGACTTTAACTGTTCTTCTGTTAATGGGTACGCTTCTAATGAAACGTAATCTACATTTAGTTTTTTCTTTTCTGATTCAAGAAAACTCAGATAACTCATTAGTCCTGTTCCGTAACCCAACTCTAAAACATGACACGGAGATTTAGGATACTGTTTGAACCAATAATTTAAACCCGCCTCTATGTAGACAAAATTGGATTCAGTAATAGCGCCACTTTTAGAATGATAAGTTTCTTTAAGATCATCAATCTTAAAAGTAAAGGAACCATCCTGTGTTTTTATTTTTTCCTTTGAAAACTCCATAATTTAACACCAATCTTAAAGAAATATTCTCATATATGTTACTCTATCAAGTCCTTTTTTTGAGAAAATATTCAGAAGCTAATTTTTTATAATAATTCTCTATTTTAACTAGTTGATTTGATACAAAATAAACTAATTTTACTTAGTAATCTTTGACTCAAGTGATACGCATACAACAAATCCCAAACTCTAAGATCAACGATGTTGATTTTGAAACACTCGCCTTCGGTAAAACCTTTACTGATCACATGTTTATCTGTCACTACAAAGACAATCAGTGGCAAACCCCTGAAATAAAACCCTACCAGCCCTTGACTTTGGATCCTTCCTCTAGTGTTTTTCACTATGGACAAGCTGTTTTTGAAGGAATGAAAGCCTACAAGGATTCCAATGGGGGTACTTGGTTGTTTCGACCAGATGAAAATTACAAACGAATCAACCGTTCAGCCCACAGACTTCAAATACCAGAGTTTCCAAAGGAATATTTTTTTGAAGGACTGAAGAAGCTGTTACAACTAGACAACAAATGGATCCAGCCTGGCCAAGGCAATTCTTTATATATCAGGCCCTTCGTTTTTGCCAGTCAAGCAACCGTTCAGGCCAGCGCTTCAGCAGAATACATCTTTATGATTATTTGCGCTCCTGTTAAAGCCTATTATACTGGAGGAGAAATCAATGTTTTGATTGCAGAAGAATACAGTAGAGCTGCAAATGGCGGTGTGGGCTTTGCGAAAGCTGCTGGAAATTATGCCGCACAGTTTTACCCTACCTCTGAAGCTTTGAAACAAGGATTTCAACAAATCATTTGGACTGATGCGGATCGACATGAATATCTAGAAGAAGCGGGAACAATGAATATTTTTTTTAAAATTAAGGACACACTGGTTACCGCTCCTACAAACGACAGAATACTAGATGGTGTTACTCGAAAGAGTATCATTACAATTGCAAAAAGCCAAGGCATTCCTGTCGAAGAACGTCCCATTAAGGTAAGTGAGCTGATTGAAGCTCAACTAAACGGAAACCTATTAGAGGTCTTTGGAACAGGAACAGCAGTGGTTGTTCTTCCCATCAATAGTTTCTCCTTTAAAGGAGAGACATATCGACTTCCTGAAACTCATGATCTGGCTCACTCCCTCAAGGAAACCCTAGTCGGCATCCAGTACAATACACTAGAAGATCCTTATGGCTGGACCGTTGCTGTTGAATAACTACTCTTTTAAGATTTTTTCAATATTGGGCTTGAAGTAATTTGGCCCTTTTAGAACCTTTCCGTCTTCACGATATATAGGTTTGCCGTCTTCGCCCAATTTACTCATGTTGCTGTTTTGTATTTCATCAAAGATGGCCTCTATTTTATCTTGAAACCCGTGTGCTATAATAGTTCCGCACAAAATATAAAGCATGTCCCCCAAGGCATCCCCAACTTCAATTAGATTATTGGACTTTGCAGCCTCTAAATATTCTTCATTTTCTTCTTTCATCAATTCAAAACGCAATTGGTTAATCGCACTGGGTAGGCTTGCTGTTGGCGTTTCTTCAACTCCTAGACCAAATGCCTTGTGAAACTTCATTACTGCTTGTATGGGTTTTTTAATCATTATTCTTTTCTGTGTTTATGGGTTAATTATTTCTAATTTAGAGAAAATTTTTAGAGATGTTTTCTTTTGGTCAACTCATTTTTGGCACATGTTTCTTCATCGTCTTCGTTGGCATCATAATTTATTCATATCGAAGTGATAAGAAAAAACTACCCCATTATTTTAAAGGGAGCTATAAAGTACTCCTTGGCTTTTTAATTGCTTTTTGTCTTTTAGTTCTTGTTAAATACCTCACTCAAAGATGAAAAATATTTTTTTTGTTTTTTTAGGGGGAGGACTAGGGAGTCTACTGAGATATCTTATGTCAAAATGGATTATTACACCAAAAGGAGCTTTCCCATGGGCCACTTTACTCACCAATTTATTAGGGTGCTTTATTATAGGACTCCTTTTGGGATGGGTTCTAAAAACAAACGAACAACGGTCTGAACTTTATCTTTTATTAGCCATAGGTTTTTGTGGTGGTCTGACTACATTTTCAACCTTTAGCCTTGAAGGACTGTCTCTTCTCAAAACAGGAGATTACTATACCTTTATCTACTACGTTTTAGGTAGTCTCATTGGAGGTATTACTTTGGTAGGCTTTGGTCATTACCTTTTTAACTTAGGAAATTCCTAGTCAACTTTCTTTTTTTTAAATTTTTCTTAAAATAGATTGTTTATTTTATTATACCCCATATATTTTATGGGTTATAATTCATAATATTATATTTTTTAAAATAACACCCCTAATTTTTTAGGGGGTATGTTTTCATAATTATATGTTTGTGCAGAAATAATTATATATAAATATGAATACATTGAAATATTTAATGCTCTGTTGCTCAATTAGCATATTGAGTATTCCAACTAAAATAAAGGCACAAAATTCTGAAAAAGAAAATCCAACTTCTACTTTCAGTTTCAATGGAACGGTAGATACCTATTTGAGAACTAGTTTTAGCGAAGATCCTGTTGCTCCAAATACCTCATTTGCGAATTTGAATGGTTTTGCATTAGGAATGGCCAACTTCATCGTTTCTTATGAGGGAGAAAAATCAGGATTTGTTGCAGATGTTGTTTTTGGACCAAGGGGTACCGACGCCGTTTTTGGATCTGTGGGAAATTCATCAGAAATGGTAAATCAACTTTATGTTTATTACCAAATAGCTGAGGGTGTTACTCTTACACTAGGTAATTTTAATACATTTTTAGGGTATGAGGTGATTTCCCCTGCGGCTAACTTTAATTATTCAACCTCTTATTTGTTTTCGTATGGTCCTTTTTCACATACTGGAATAAAAGCTGACTTTACTCTCTCAGAGAATTTCTCCTTAATGCTAGGAATTTTTAATCAAACCGATCAAACCGAAGCGAACTACGATCGTTACACTGCCTTTGGTGCACAACTGGGTTTTTTTGGTCAGTACCTCAACTTTTTAGGAGGAGAAGGCTATGCGCAAATCGATTTTACAGGTGGTGTTGATATTTCGGATGCTTTCTATTTCGGAGTTAATGCATCCACTGCGGCCTTAGAGGGCAATACTGGATTTTCTGGCATTGCACTCTATCCTCAACTTACCCTAAGCGATACCTTTGCTCTAGGAATGCGAGGGGAATTTTTTGCTGAAACGGATGGATTTGGAGCCTTAGTTGCTGATGGAGATGCAGACAATTTTTCATTGACCCTCACAGGGAGTCTTTCTTCAGGAAATTTTATTTTCAAACCCGAGATAAGAATTGACAGTGCCTCCTCTGAACTTTTTGCCATTTCTCCAACAAAAATGTCCAATAGTTTATCCTCTTTTGTTGTAGCAGCAATCTATTCTTTCTAACAAATGGCAAATAAACGATTAAATTGAAAACAAATCATGACGGTATTAAAATCTGTAATCTTTAATTTAATCGACTAAATAATTAAAACTAAAAAAATGAAAAAAATAGAAGCAATTATCAGAAAATCAAAATTTGACGACGTTAAAACGGCACTTCACAATGTTGAAGTCAACTTTTTCAGTTACTGGGATGTGACTGGTGTAGGAAATGAAAAAGAAGGACATGTCTATCGAGGTATCAGCTACAGCACTTCAGAAATCCAACGTCGCTATTTATCCATAGTTGTCAATGACGAATTTGTTCAACCAACTGTGGATGCTATATTACAATCTGCTGCTACAGAAAAAGTAGGAGATGGAAAAATATTCATAACACCCGTTGAAGAAGCTTACCGTATAAGGACTGGCGAGAAAGGCGGGAAATCACTCAATTAAACACAAAATCAAAAACTATATTTATGGAAAGTACCGCGCTTTTTACCGCAAACAATGTATGGATGATGATCTGTACTGCACTTGTATTTTTTATGCACCTTGGGTTTTCATTTTTAGAAATTGGACTAACACGACAAAAAAATACTGTTAACATATTATTTAAAAATTTCTTTGTAATCACTGCAGGGCTTCTTCTCTATGCCTTAGGAGGTTTTAATTTGATGTATCCAGGTTTTGAAGAAGGGGCTACAGGGATTTTGAAGTTCGCAGGATTTGGAATTGCCGCTCCAGAAGAAGGAATGACCATCGACTATGCCTCTGGAGGCTATACTTGGTGGACTGATTTTTTATTCCAGGGAATGTTTGCAGCAACAGCAGCCACTATTGTTTCAGGAGCCGTTGCTGAGCGCATAAAACTGAATAGTTTCATGTTGTTTTCCATAGTATACGTAGGTCTTGTTTATCCAATTGTAGGTTCTTGGAAATGGGGTGGTGGATTTTTAGATCAGTGGGGTTTTTATGATTTTGCAGGTTCTACCTTGGTACATTCCGTTGGTGGTTGGGCTGCCTTAGTAGCTGTTTATTTATTAGGCCCTAGGATAGGTAAATTCAATATTAACGGTAAACCAAATGCTATCCCCGGACACAACATTCCTTTGGCTGCTGCGGGAGTACTGATATTGTGGTTGGGTTGGTTTGGGTTTAACGGGGGTTCGGTCTTATCTGCAGATCCTGAATTGACATCACTTACTCTAGTAACAACCTGCCTAGCAGCAGCAGCAGGTGGAGTATCCTCTTCTATTGTATCAACGATGCTTTATAAAAATTATGATCTTACTATGTTCATGAATGGCGTTCTTGGAGGACTCGTTGGGATTACAGCTGGCGCAGATCAAATGGGTCCTACAGACGCTTTACTAATTGGAACAATTGCAGGTATTATCATTGTTTTTGGTGTTGCATTTGTTGACAAAATAAAACTTGATGATCCCGTAGGTGCCATTGCTGTACATCTTATTTGTGGTATTTGGGGTACACTAGCTGTTGGAATTTTCGGAGCTATGGCTAGTTTTGATCAGTTCATCATCCAGTTAATAGGCGTTGGTATAATCGGTGCGTTCTCAAGTAGCAGTGCTTTTTTAATCTTAATAACAATTAAAAAAACGCTGGGTCTACGGGTTGATAAAGAAGAAGAATTGAAAGGCCTTGATCTTGCAGAACACGGTATGGATGCCTATGCTGACTTCAGACTCAACCAACATTAATAAAGTTATGCTTAGAATCAATTTTTATTAATTGTAATTTAAAACCTCCCATTGACTAGGGAGGTTTTTTTTCTATATTAGAGAAAAAATAAATCGTGCGTACATTACTTTCTCTTCTGTTTTTAGTCTTCACTTTAATCTCTAATGCTCAAAACAGCAGCCCCGCTGAAGGTCCTTTTAACCAGTTAATCATTCGGGGAGCAACCCTTATAAACGGCAATGGCGCCCCCCCTATAGGCCCTGTTGATATCACCGTTGAAAACGACAAAATAACAGCTATAGATGTAGTGGGATACCCCGGTGTACCTATTAATGATGATAAAAGACCCAAACTTAAAAATGGAGGCAAAGAAATCAATGCAAACGGAATGTTTGTTTTACCTGGTTTTATTGATATGCACGGCCATATTGGTGGTAACGCTCAAGGAGCGGATTGGGACTATGTCTTTAGATTGTGGCTGGCTCATGGGGTTACTACAGTGAGAGAACCCAGTGGAAGGGGTGTCAACTATGCTACGGACTTAAAAAGAAAAAGTGAAAAAAATGAGATAATTGCCCCTCGTATACTTGCCTATACCGGCTTTGGACAGGGCAGTAAAAAACCCATCAGCACAGCAGAACAGGCAAGAGAGTGGGTGCGGCAAAACGCTAAAAATGGTGCAGATGGAATTAAGTTTTTTGGCGCAGAACCCGAAATTATGAAAGCTGCATTAGACGAAAACAATAAATTGGGGTTGCGATCAGCTTGCCACCACGCACAACTTAGCGTAGCGCGATGGAATGTCCTGCACTCTGCACGAGCAGGTTTGACAACAATGGAACATTGGTATGGTCTTCCCGAAGCGCTTTTTGATGATCGAACGGTACAAGACTATCCTTTAGATTACAATTATCAGAACGAACAACACCGCTTTGGCGAAGCTGGAAAACTGTGGAAACAAGCAGCTGCTCCCTATTCAAATCATTGGAATGAAGTAATGAACGAGTTGATAGATCTTGATTTTACTCTAGTTCCCACATTCAATATTTATGAAGCAAGTAGAGACTTACACCGTGCTCGAAGAGCGGAATGGCACGAAGACTACACCTTACCCTCTTTGTGGCGTTTCTATCAGCCGAGTAAAATTTCTCATGGATCCTATTGGCATTTTTGGGGCACTGAAGAAGAAGTGGCTTGGAAAGAAAATTTTAAGCTGTGGATGACTTTTGTGAACGAATATAAAAACCGTGGTGGGCGGGTAACCACAGGTTCTGATTCTGGATTTATATTCCAGTTGTATGGATTTGCTTACATACGTGAAATGGAAATGCTTCGTGAAGCAGGTTTTCATCCACTTGAGGTGATTCGTGCTGCAACATTAAACGGAGCCGAAGCCCTAGGAATAGGTAATGAGACAGGTTCTATAGAGATCGGAAAGAGTGCCGACTTGGTCATCGTAGAAGAAAACCCACTACAGAATTTAAAGGTACTCTACGGCACCGGTGCGATAAAACTTACCGAAGACAATAAAGTAGTTCGAGTTGGAGGAGTAAAACATACCATCCGACAAGGTGTGGTCTATGATTCTAAAAAATTGCTTTCTGAAGTAAAAGAAATTGTAGATCGTGCAAAAAAAGAGGAAGGGTTTAATCTTATTCAACCAGGAAATTAAAAATCCGACCCTGGGCTTAGTCTTGGTCTCGAAGCAAAAAGGAAAGTAAACTGGTATTGAATGCTTCGGGTTGGTCTATATTTACAACATGACCCGAGTCCGAAAGAGTAATGAGTGATGAGGCTGCATGCTTCTTAACGATTTTCTTTACATAAGGTAAAAACATGTAGTCTTGTTTTCCCATGATGTAGAGCACAGGGGTTGTTGCTTGATATCTCCTTATCTTATTCAATAAAGGAAGAATTTTATCGGTTAGCTTATACCATCGTTTAAATTCATTCTGTGAAATTTGTTTTGCCTCTCTTATAAATAAGGTACGCGACTTTCTGTGATTTCTATAGGGCATAATTACATAGGCGAAAAAGGTGTAAATCCATATAAAAGGGAGAACACTCTGTGTCAATTTACCTAAAAGCATCAACACTCTAGATTGTAGGTTTAAATTCAAGATAGCACCACCCAAACCAATTTTTTCTACTCTGTCTTTGTGTTTGAAAAGCATTTTTTGAATTAAAATACTGCCCAACGAGATTCCGACAAAATGAGACTTTTTAATTTTGTTTTGATTTAAAACATCCACCAGATCACCTATAATTTCATCAAAACTATAAACAGTACCCTCCGGAGCAGGAGCTGACTTTCCATGACCCCTGAGATCAATTAGTAATACATTGAAATAACTTTTAAAAAAGCGGACTTGATTAAACCAAATTGAAGAACTCCCCCCCGCACCATGAATAAAGGTTACCCATTTATTGGAATGATTAGTTGCAGGATAAATTGTGTGATACAGCATTATACGAGCCCTGCTATTTCTAAATAAGACTTCATTTCTGTTTGCATTTTTTGCGCTTCGGCTGCTGCTGCATTTGCAAAATCCTCTTTTTGAGAAGCGTAGATAATTCCTCTAGAAGAATTAACCAATAGTCCACAATGAGAATTCATCCCATTTTTAGTCACTTCTGCAAGACTCCCCCCCTGAGCTCCTACCCCGGGCACTAACAAAAAAGAATCAGGAACGATCTTACGTATTGATTGCAAAGACTCAGCTTTAGTTGCCCCTACGACATACATCAGTCGTTCAGCACCTTGCCAGCTTTTACTGATCTGTAATACTTTTTGATATAATAAAAGTCCTTGTTCTTTTGTAAATTGAAAGTCTTTAGCACCTTCATTAGATGTCAAGGCCAAGAGAATTGCATTTTTGTCTTGATAAGCGAGGAAGGGCTCTACTGCATCTTTTCCCATATAAGGGGCCACGGTGACGGCATCTACTCCATAAGTTTCAAAGAAGGCTTTTGCATACCGATTGGCCGTATTACCTATATCTCCCCTTTTGGCATCAGCTATAGTAAAATGATTCGGATACTGTTTATTAAGATACCGCATAACCTTTTCAAAAGACTTCCAACCTTGCACACCATAGGTTTCAAAAAAGGCAAGATTAGGTTTAAAAGCTACGGCATATCGGTGGGTAGCGTCAATAATGGATTTTGCAAAAGAAAAAAGAGGGTCTTCTGTTTTAAGAAGGTGGGGAGGAATTTTTTCCAGATCGATATCCAAGCCTACACACAGGTAGGAGGCCTTAGCTTTTATTTGTTTAAACAAAGCGCTGTTGGTCATATTACTTCTCCTGCCTCTTTAAGTTTTTCTGTATTTTGATACAACTGAAGTTCATCAATTAGTTTTTGAATGTCTCCATTTACAAAATTGGGTAAGTCGTAGAGCGTTACTCCAATTCGATGATCGGTAATTCTACCCTGAGGGTAGTTATACGTTCTAATTTTTGCTGAGCGATCTCCAGAGGAAACCAATGAACTTCTTTTTTCAGCATCGGAAGCGAGTTTTTTTGAAAGTTCTAGTTCATATAATCTTGATCGCAACACTTTAAGTGCTTTATCTTTGTTCTTATGCTGAGATTTTTGATCTTGACATTGGGCTACAATACCCGTAGGTTCGTGAGTTAAACGAACTGCGGAATAGGTCGTGTTGACGGACTGTCCACCAGGACCAGAAGAACAGAAATAATCAATCCGTACTTCATTCATATCAATCTCTACATCAAACTCTTCTGCTTCTGGTAAAACCATTACTGTGGCTGCAGAGGTATGGACTCTTCCCTGTGTTTCGGTTTGAGGTACACGTTGTACCCTATGAACACCAGACTCGTATTTCAATGTACCGTAAACTTCTTCACCAGAAACTTCAAAAATAACTTCCTTAAAACCTCCTGCCGTTCCTTCACTTGCATCTACAAAGCTTATGTTCCAATTTTTAGATTGACAAAATTTTGTATACATACGATACAAATCCCCTGCAAAAATACTGGCCTCATCGCCTCCAGTTCCAGCACGTATTTCAACAACGACATTTTTGGCATCCTCAGGATCTTTTGGAATGAGAAGAAATTTAATTTCTTCCTCAAGAATTGGGAGATGCTCTTTTGCACTTTCGAATTCCATTTTTGCCATAGCGATCATCTCTTCATCCGATTCCTCTTTAAGTAAAAGCTCAGCTTCTTCTAAATTTGAAAGTACCGTCTTATACGCTTTGATCTTCTCCATCATGAGAGACAAATCTTTGTATTCTCTATTGAGCTGAATGTATCTTTTTTGATCTGAAATTACATCGGGTTGAATGATCAGATCAGAAACCTCGTCAAAACGTTGCTGTACTATTTGCAGTTTTTCTAACATAGAATGACAAATTTACGAATTGTAAAACTAATTTAAATGTGTTTCTTTTTAAATCGGTTTGCATTTAGTTGTTTAGTGACAAAAGCGATGTCTATCTATGAAAATCAATTTACACCAAACTTTAAAGAGTTTAGAAGCGTCTTTTTTTGTGCGTTTTAAGAATATATAAATGTTTCTGAAGGGGTCTTTAAAGTTAATTTTTTTTCTTCCGAATCCTCTACTCTACCTATAATCTTTGCTTCAACATTAAAGGAAGAAGACACCTCAATAATTTGATTTGCTACTGATGGATCTACGTAAAGTTCCATCCTGTGTCCCATGTTGAAAACCTGATACATTTCTCTCAAAGAGGTGCCTGATTCCTTTTGAATAAGTTCAAAAAGAGGGGGCACTTCAAAAAGAGCATCTTTAATGATGTGTAACTTTTCGATAAAATGAAGTATTTTAGTTTGTGCACCGCCACTACAGTGCACCATTCCGTGTATCGATTTTCTTCCTGTTTGTTCAAACACTTTTTGAATTATAGGGGCATACGTTCTGGTAGGTGATAGTACCAGCTTGCCTACATTAAGGGGTACCCCCTCTAAAATTTCTATTAGGGAACGTGTTCCCGAATAACACAACTCATGAGGAATATTTGGATCAAAACTCTCTGGATATTTTATTGCCAGGTCTTTTGAAAAAACATCATGGCGTGCTGAGGTGAGACCATTACTCCCCATACCCCCATTGTATTCCTTTTCATAAGTGGCCAAACCAGAGGAAGACAATCCCACTATAACATCTCCTGCTTTTATGTTTGCATTATCGATCACATCTGTTTTAGGAATTCTAGCTGTAACAGTAGAATCTACTATTATTGTTCTTACCAAATCTCCCACATCTGCTGTTTCTCCACCGGTACTAAAAATAGTTACTCCCCATTGTTTCAACTCTTCAATCAGCTCTTCTGTACCTTCAATTATGGCTGCTATAACTTCTCCTGGAATATGGTTTTTATTTCTTCCAATAGTTGACGACAGTAAAATGTTTTGTGTGACACCAACACACAACAAATCATCTATATTCATGATGAGTGCATCTTGAGCAATCCCCTTCCATACCGACACATCGCCGGTTTCTTTCCAGTACATATATGCCAAAGCCGATTTTGTCCCGGCACCATCAGCATGCATGACTAGGGCGTATTCTTCATTTGAGGTTAAATAATCTGGAATAATTTTGCAAAAAGCCTTAGGATATAAGCCTTTATCTATTTTTCTAATAGCATTGTGAACGTCTTCTTTTTGAGCAGAGACACCGCGTTGCGTATAACGATCGGACATGAATGTACTTTGTGTAAAAATACTGTTTTTGTGTTGATTTTTGTAAATAGTAGCTTTCGAATTATCAACGGATAAACAACAATTCCCTATACTTTGCCAAAGGCCAGATGTCATCGTCTACTATGAGTTCTAATTCATCACAATAGTGACGAATAGAAGCCAAATAAGGAGTTACTTTTGAAGCATAAGCAATAGCCTTTTTTTCTTGGTCGTTAATTTGATTTGCTTTTTTCCGTTCTCCCTTCATTTGTGAGACTTCAATGGATATTTTTTCGATGTAGTTTTGGGTTTTTTCCAGTAGCACCAACTGCTCCTTTGCCTTGGTTTTAAATTCTGCTCCAAAAACATCCTTTTGAGCTTTTATATTTTCTAATAGTATGTTTTGATAAAGAATTGCAGTAGGTACGATGTGGTTTAGAGCCATATCTCCTAATGTACGAGATTCAATTTGAATTTCAGAAACATAGGCTTGGTAGGCTACCTGATTGCGAGCTTCTAATTCATTTAAATTAAATATATCAAGGGTTTCAAATAATTGAACCGTGGCAGCCGTTGTGTAAGCATGAATTCCTTGAGGAGTAGATTTGACAGCATTAGCAGCTCCGTTCTTTTTTAATTTGGTAACATCTTCAGACAAAAAGTCTTTAATTTCAAGAATAGTTTCTCTCAAGACATTAAAAATTGCATCGTCTTTTTTCATGTCTTTTGTGTCAATCAAGTCATCCACATCATTTTTAAACTCAAACAATTGTTCTGCCACTATTGCACCAAAAACAGTAGTAGATTTAGCACAATTTGCTTTTGAACCTACAGAGCGAAACTCGAATTTATTACCCGTAAATGCAAATGGGGAAGTTCTGTCGCTGTCCGTATTATCTAAAAGAATTTCTGGAATTTTTCCAATTACATTGAGCTTTAAATCTGTTTTTTCTTGGGGAGAGAGTTTTCCTTTGGAAACCTTTTCTAGGTCTTCCAAAACTTGCGACAAATGTTTTCCTATAAAAATAGAAAGAATGTTCTCTGGTGCTTCCTCAAGCCCTAACCTTAAATCATTACTACCAGAAACAGTGGAGGCTCTCAATAGTGCTTCATGCTTCAAAACAGCCGCGATTGTATTTACAAAAAAGGAAAGAAATTGCAAGTTACCCATTGGTGTTTTGCTGGGACTATAAAGATTTATTCCTGTATTAGTCAATAATGACCAATTGCAGTGTTTTCCAGATCCATTTAAATACTGAAAAGGCTTTTCGTGAAGTAATACTAATAAATGATGTTTATATGCCACTTTATCCAAAACATCCATCAAAAGCGAATTGTGATCAACGGCCAAATTGGCTTCCTCAAATACAGAAGCAATTTCATACTGGCTGGGTGCCACTTCATTGTGTCTTGTTTTGATAGGAATCCCTAAAAGTTTACTTTCATTTTCTATTTCGTTCAAAAACAAACTTATTCTAGAGGGTATTGATCCAAAATAGTGATCACTGAACTGTTGCCCTTTGGAAGGAGCATGCCCCAAAAGAGTCCTTCCAGTCAGTAACAAGTCTGGGCGGGTTTGTGCCAAGGCCCTGTCAATTAGAAAAAACTCCTGTTCCCAACCCAAGGTTACATTAACATCAGTCACGTTTTTATCAAAATAGCGACACAGCTCTGTCGCTGCATGGTTAAGGTTTCGAAGCGATTTTAAAAGGGGGCTTTTGTAGTCTAATGAAATCCCTTCATAAGACACAAAAGTAGTAGGAATACATAAGGTAGAACCATATAGAAAAGCAGGTGAGGATGGATCCCAAGTAGAATATCCTCTTGCTTCAAATGTGTTTCTGATGCCATTATTTGATATATTGGGAAAATCAGGTATTTTTTGAATCAGCTGCGCTCCTTCAAATTGCTCGATTAAAACCCCATCTGAAGTAACTTTATGGAAGGATTCATGCTTTTCAGCAGTTGAGCCCGTTAGGGCTTGAAACCAATGAGTATAATGTGTAGCGCCATGGGAAATGGCCCAGACTTTCATAGCAGCAGCAATCTGATCTGCTAAAGCAGGAGAAATTGGAGCTTGTTTTTTGATGGATTGCTCCATTTGTTCAAATGCTTTTTCACTCAAAAATTTTTGAAGTTTTGATGCATTGAAAACGTTTTGTGCAAATTCCCCAGACTCTTTTATTGAGGGAGATGGATTGGTTTGACTTGTAATGAATGAACTCAGGATTGTTTTTCGGAGCGTTTTCATAAAAGAACACGATTTTTTATTGATATCAAAGATACATGTTTTGAAGATTCTTAGTTCAATATTGCTTAAAATGATAAAAATTAAATTTATACCCCAAAAAAGTAGGGGGTTAATAAAAATTAAATATTGTTAATTTCTTTACCACATCATGTTATGAGGGGGTTGTCGAAATACACTATTTTTGGTCAAAATATTTAAAAATGAGTAAAGCAAAACTAGAATACATTTGGTTAGATGGCTATAAGCCCACCTCCAACTTAAGAAGTAAAACTAAAATTGTAACTGATTTTAAAGGAACATTAGACGATTGTCCTATGTGGTCATTTGACGGATCTTCTACAAGACAGGCTGAGGGAAATTCTTCAGATTGTTTGTTGAAACCTGTAGCACTCTATGAAGATCCAGATCGTAAAAACGGTTGGTTGGTAATGACTGAGGTTTTAAATGCAGATGGTACACCTCATGAATCAAATGGAAGAGCTACAATAGACGATGACGACGATGACTTTTGGTTTGGTTTTGAACAAGAATATTTTTTATGGGATCCCGAAACTAATTTACCTTTAGGCTTTCCGAGAGATCAAACGCCTCAAGGCCAGTTTTATTGCTCTGTTGGAGCTAAGAATGCCTTTGGACGTGAAATGATTGAAGAACATCTTGATCAGTGTTTGGAAGCGGGGATCAATGTAGAAGGGATTAATGCTGAAGTTGCTTCTGGTCAATGGGAATACCAGTGTTTCGCTAAAGGTGCAAAAAATGCAGGAGATGAAATGTGGGTTTCTCGATATCTATTGGAACGCCTTGGAGAGAAGTATGGACTTTCTATTGACTGGCATCCCAAACCCCTAGGTGATACAGATTGGAACGGATCTGGTATGCATGCAAACTTCTCCAACGAAACCCTCAGAACTTGTGGCTCTAAAGAAACCTATGAGAAAATCTGTGAAGCATTTCGTCCCGTTGTCAAAGAACACATCGAAGTATACGGAGCGCATAACGAACAGCGTCTGACTGGAAAACACGAAACGCAATCCATCAACGAGTTCAGTTATGGGGTATCGGATCGTGGTGCCTCTATTCGTATCCCAATTCTTACCGTAGAAAAAGGATGGAAAGGATGGTTAGAAGATAGAAGGCCCGCTTCTAACGGTGATCCTTACAAAATTGCTTCTCGCATCATCAAAACAGTAAAGTCTGCTATAGTATAGACTTAATTTCACTCAAATACAAAATACCTCAGTTCGTGCTGGGGTATTTTTTTATAAAAATATTTTTAAGATAAATAGGAAGTAAACAACCAATAAAAGAGCGCCTGAACGTCTATCCAGCTCCCTCTTTTTTGGAAGCAAAACCAGTGGAAGCAAAACAAATGTGATACCCAACATCCAAAAAAAATCTTTGTTAATTAATTCTGGATCAATCGGCCCAATTGGAGTAATTAAAGATGTAATACCCATCACAGCAAGGATGTTAAACATATTGGACCCTATTAAATTTCCGAGTGAAATACCTTTCTCCTTATTTATGACTGCTATAATCGAAGCGGAAAGCTCAGGAATACTGGTTCCCAAGGATACCACAGAAATACTGATAACTCGCTCTGATACTCCTATCGCAGTTGCAAGATCTACTGCTCCTTTTATTAAAACTTCTGAGCCCAACCACAAGCAAAACCCGCCAACTAAAAAAAGGTTGAGTATTTTAATCGTGGAAATAGAGGTTGAAGAATCGATATCGTTTTCCAGCAATTCCTTTTTCTGAAAAAAAAACAAAATCACTAAGAAAACCATTAATAAAACCAACAATAAACCACCCTCCCACCGACTTAATACACCGTCTTGTAAAATAAAGAAATAAAACAAAAGGCTTGAGCCGAATAGAAAAGGCCAATCCATCTTATAAAAAGCGCCGGGAACAGATATTGGTGTAATGAGTAATACTACACCCAAAACAAAAGCTAGGTTAGCCACATTAGAGCCAACAATATTTCCCAAAGCCAAATTGGAATACCCATCCAAAGCAGCATTAACACTAACGATCAATTCTGGCGCTGATGTTGCAAAAGAGACCACAGTCATTCCAATAACAATCTTTGGAATATTCAATTTTAAAGACATGGCGATAGCAGATTCCAAGAGCCAATCCCCCCCCTTTATCAACAAAATTAACCCAATGACAATCGCTAAATAATCCATCTTAATAGTATGCAAGTTACAGCGAAGTTTTAGGATTCTTAGCTTTTTCTATCAGAAAAAGCCACTAAATTTCACTTTTGTAAAAGTAGAATTTCCCTATATTTGCATCCAATTTATAGGCCTCGTAGCATAACTGAATAGTGCACTTGATTACGGCTCAAGAGGTTGCAGGTTTGAATCCTGCCGAGGTCACAAATTTAGAAAGGGATTGCAGCAATGTGGTTCCTTTTTTGTTTTCTCACTTGCACACTATTTACACACAAGTCTTATCTAAGAATAACAAACCTTAGGATCATTTACAAAATCTCAATTGTTTTTGTACAAAAATCTTAAGTTAAGGCAATGCTATCAATGAGTTAGAAAGGATTTGAATTGTATTCATGTTTTTGTAATTTAGAATAAATGTGATGCTTTTCGAAGAGAAATAAAATAGTTACAACACGTTGTTATTAAATTTATACACTATTAAAATATTGCTATATTTAGTTATTAGTTTCGATTAAAGATGAACGTATTGCTTTTTATTTTTCTAGCTATCAATCAAATAGGTGGTGACACAAAACCTATAATTAGCATTGAAAACGACACCATAAAAGTATTTAATGAAGACCTGAGTTTAAAAAACTATTATGTTATTTCGAATGAAAATAATGTGCCCATCGGAAAATTTGATTTTAAATTTTTAAAAGATAGCATCTATTTTCTAGGAGGGATTAGTGGGGATATTTATACCCTTAAAAACAAAAGTCTGAAACGCGTTGATCAAACTCCAGACCATCGTCTCAATATTACTTCTAGTATTTACATACACAATGATACACTTTTTAAATACGGAGGCTATGGCTATTGGAGTCAGCGTAATTTTAATATCTATTTCGATTTTGAATCCAAGGAATGGCAGGTTTACAAGACCTCAAAAAACAGTTATATCCCAGAAGGTTCTTTTTTTGGTTTGCATTTAAAAACCAGTCAAGGCGTCTATTTTTTTGGAGGTAAAAAAGTAAATGAGACCAATAGAATCAAACAACATATCAACAAAGATGTTTTGTTTTTTGATTTTCAATCTAAAGCGTTTAATTATTTAGGAAAAAGCAATTTAGACTTTAATTCTGATCATTATCTTATACATGATGATCAACACATCTATCTCGTTAAAGAGGATATTCTCTATCAAATCAGTCCAAAACAGAACCTCATTCAAACCTATAATTATCCAAATCGTCTATGGAACCTTTCTAAAAATAAGCGCTTTAATGTTTTTTCAAATGGTCATTATTTTATTAGAGTATATGATTTATCCCTTAAAAGAGACAAATTTATTCGAATGAATAAAGAGGAACTTCTTAACAGTCCATTAAATTCAATTGCTCTCTACGAGAAAGAATACAGCATAATTCCTATTCTTTATGGTCTGGTAGTGGCATTAGTTGGATTGATTTGCTTTTTTTTAATTAATAATGTAGTTAAGAAAAACCGTATCATACTAAAAAAAGACAGCATCATCTTTAAAAGAACTAATTATCCTCTTGAGCCGATGGAAGTAGAAATCTTGTTAATCCTGATTCGCTTTAAAAAAATCACTACAAAACAGGTGCTGAATGTGGTTGAAAACAAGAATTTTACATATGTGCACAATACTAGAATCAAGGACAAAATAATGAAGGAACTGAACATCAAACTAAAAACGATTTTGAATCTTGAAAACTTACCTATAAGAGAAATACGTTTATCAGAAGACAGAAGAATTAAAGTATTCGAATTAGAAACCTCCGCCCTCAAATTTTTTAATCGAATAAAAGTGTTTCGATAACGCTCTATAAAAACTGCCCTGTATTTTTCTTACTACCTTGGAGTAAATGAATCATTAATCACTTTACCATCAAAAAGAGAAGCGCTATCTTTCAAAAAAATTGAGTAAAAAAGAATGGAAATAGGAGTAGATAGTTTTGCTGCAGTTGACATAAGCAAAGGAAGTCCCTCGCCAGAAAAAAGGGTTCAAGCAATTACTGATTTAATAGACCGAATTGTTTTTGCAGACGAAGTAGGTTTGGATTTTTTTGGTATAGGAGAGCACCACAGAGAGGAATTTTTAGACTCCGCTCCCCATATGATTTTGGCAGCAGCTGCAGCCCGAACTAAACAAATCCGATTGGGAAGTGCTGTTGCCGTTTTGAGTGCTGCTGACCCTGTTCGTGTTTTTCAAAATTACTCCACCTTAGACCTTATCAGTAATGGTAGAGCAGAATTGGTTGTTGGTAGAGGATCCTTTTCTGAATCGTTTCCTTTATTTGGCTTACAATTTGAAGATTACGATGCGCTGTTTAAGGAAAAATTGGAACTGCTTTTACAAATTAGAAAAAATGAAATTGTAAACTGGTCGGGCTCCTTTAGAGCACCTCTACATCAACAACTCATTACACCAAGACCATTGCAGACTAAAATACCCGTATGGCTAGGTGTAGGTGGTACTCCTGCCTCCTTTGCAAGAGCAGGAAGCCTCGGTTTACCCTTAATGGTTGCAATTATCGGAGGGGAGACACATCGATTTAAACCTCTAATTGATTTGTATCGAAAAGCGGGAAAAGAAGCCGGTTTTGCTCCAGAAGACCTCAAAGTTGGAATTCATTCTTTAGGCTATGTGGCCGAAACCAAAGATCAGGCAATTGAGGAGTATTTCCCTGGCTATGCATATAATTTTACAAGAATAGGAAAAGAAAGGGGATGGCCCCCAGTTACTTTTGAACGGTTTATTGGACAAATTGGAAGAACCGGGGCATTATTGGTAGGTAATCCCGAAGAAGTTGCAGAAAAAATCTTGGGACATAGTGCGGCTTTAGGTGGAATCCAAAGGCTTACTTTTCAATTAGATAATGCTAATCTTACCCACAAACAACTTAAAAAAACCATGCAAATTATTGGTCAAAAGGTAAAACCTATTATAAATCAAGACGAACTCTAAGCTACTGAAGCTTTACTTTCTTATTTTGTCTAAGCTATGATCTAGAAATCTCTATAGTTCCCACTTAAAAACAAATTCGCCTCATCTTCTTCAAATCGAGCGTTTGCATTGTCCCAATGCAAGGTCTTATTTGGAAATCGACCGGCTATTACACCCAAAAGTATGGTCTCAGTAAGTCGAGAGGCATAAGAGAAAGGTGCCGAAACTTGATCTTTTCCTAAACAAGCATCTACAAATTGATGATAGTGTTTAGGTGCATCTCTTTCATAATCGTTTTCTGTGTTACCGAGTGCGTCATTTGGGTCGTATTTTTTGATGTCTATTTCTTGATATTCACCATCAACTATGTGTCGTGGGCGTTCCATAAAGTGAGGTAATAATAAGCGTCCTTTTTCACCGATAAACATCGCGCCCTGCAAAGGTAGCTTGTCTTTATTAGGTAATTTTAAATCCTTGTGTTTTGCTGGAGCTCCTGGTCCATCAGACCAAATCCAGGTTAATGTATCTGCTGTGAATTCAGTTCCAGGAAAAATATAAGTAACATTATTATTCTCTGGAAATCCGTATCCATTTGGCTTTCTACATTTATTTTTAATTGTAAGGGGTACATCCAATGCAAGTGCATTGTAGGGCGTATCAAAAATATGAACTCCCATATCTCCCAAAGTTCCACAACCATAATCGACCAACTTACGCCAGTTTCCAGGATGGTAATAGGTTGTTTTAAAGGGACGTTCCGGAGACGTTCCAAGCCACAAATTCCAATCAAGGTTTTCTGGAATAGGGTCTTTTCCTTGTGGAGCAGGTCCATCATAACCCCAATTCTTTGGTGACCAGGCACGAACCGTATGCACTTTTCCTATAATTCCTGACTGAATCAGTACTGTGGCTAATTTATAATCATAAAAAGAATGTACTTGAATTCCCATTTGAGTAATCAAATTCTTTTCTTCCGCTATTTTTCTCATGGCTCTAGCTTCTGAAACAAAATGTGTTAAAGGTTTTTGACAATAAACAGGTTTGTTCATTTCCATTGCCATTAGGGAGGCTGGTGCGTGCGTGTGATCTGGAGTAGATACTACTACGGCATCAATCTCAGATGCTAGTTCGCTCAGCATTTCTCTGTAGTCCTTAAAAACTTTTGCATTTGGATATAGCTTGTGTGCGGCTTCAAGATTTGTAGTATCTACATCACACAAGGCAACTACATCTACTGATTGATGTGATGCAATAGAGCGCAAGTCTGCGGCTCCCATCCCCCCCACTCCAATATGAGCAGTACGCAAGCGATTTGTTTTTGAACGAAAAGCCCATGCGGAAGAGGGCAATAAAGCTGTTGAAGCCAAAGTGGCAGATGCCTTTAAAAAATCTCGTTTTTTCATCTTTATTTGGTTGATAGTTTTTTGATTTTAATATTTCTAAACCAAAGATCACTTCCGTGGTCTTGAAATCCAATATATCCTGTTTTAAATTTACCATAATCTGGCGTATTATCCCACTTTCCCGAATTTTTCTTTTGATACCACTCTTCAGACCAAGGGACAAAGGACAGTACCTTTTTACCATTCAACCAGTACTCCACCAGTTTTTCAGTAAAAACGATACGAGAACTATTCCACATTCCCGCAGGATTTAATTTTTTCGTTTTTGGGTCAGCAACATACATGGCGTAATCTGAGGCCGTTTGTTGAAGGGGGTGTAGTTCTGCTGGGTTTTCGAATCCTACACTCGTGTTGTAGGCCAAAAGATCGTGTATTGAAGCATAATTTTCATCATCTATAAGTTGGTATTCGGGAGCTACTTCTGGTGGCCCACCATAACCTTCTTGTATATGGTAAAAAATTCCACTGTTTCCTCCAATAGGTATTTTCCACTCTACATACAATTCAAATTCATCAAACATTTCTGCTCCATATATTATATCACGACTTCCCTTGTAGTCGTAATCTTCCTCCAAAATTTGTTCTGTCTTAAAACTCAAAACGTCATCTACAATTTTCCAACCTGGAGGCATTTCTGTACCATTGTAGGCACGCCAACCTTCCAAAGAAGAGCCATCAAAAAGTGTGATCCAATTATTGGAATTGTTGTTTTCTTGCTTACACTGAACAGATAAGAGTAGTGTAATTATCCCAAAAAAAAATAATTTCAATTGATTCATAAAATTTGTATCTTAAACCAAATTCAATAACATAAACTTAATAAACAATTCTTATGGAGTTTATTTAAAATTTAAAGTTAAAAATTATATATAATAATGTTATATTTGTTATAAATTAAATTTGCCGCAATGAAACTATCAAACCCCTTTATTTTAGCTGTAGTATTAAGCACGAGCTTATACCTCAGCGCTCAAACAAGTGAGAACCCCTGGGCGATTGCTGTTGGAGCTGACCTTATCAACCTACAAGGAGACAACGTTGATTCAGGAGTGAATTTTGGAGCTCCAGCACTCAGCCTTTCTCGCTATATATCCTCAGGATTCTCTGTTGGAATTCGTTATGGACTCGGAAATGCAAAACCACAAACCAATGTCGATTTGGATTACTCTTACTTAGATGGAGTACTTCGATACAACCTTAGTGAGGAAAACGTTATTCCCTACCTTTTTGGAGGTTATGGCTTGAGTCGTTTTGCTGATGATGTTGACAAAGAAGGTGTATTCCCATCAACTGAAAGTGCAAGAACTCTCTTTGGTGGAGTAGGAATCAACATCCCTTTGAGTGACCAATTTTATGTAAATCTGAGCACTTCATACAGAGGCACTCGAGAAACCAACGGTGCTTACAATCACCTACAGCACATCGTGGGATTAAGTTATCATTTTGGTGCAGGAGATGCTGACGGCGATGGAGTATCAGATAAAAACGATGAATGTCCTGATGTTCCTGGTTTGAAAGAATTTAATGGATGTCCTGATTCTGATGGAGATGGTATACCAGACCACAAAGACCGCTGCCCAGACGAAGCGGGTACACCAGAACTAAATGGTTGCCCTGACTCCGATGGAGATGGAATCGCAGACATTGATGACGCTTGTCCAAACAAAGCAGGTACATCTGAAATGAACGGTTGTCCGGATACAGATGGTGACGGTGTAGCTGACAATATAGATCGTTGTCCAGATACAGCAGGACCTTCAGAAAATAGTGGTTGTCCATGGGCAGATAGAGATAATGATGGTGTTCCAGACAAAGATGATCGTTGTCCTGACACAGCTGGAACAATAAAAAGCAATGGTTGTCCAGATGAACCTACTGATTTAATCAACTTCATCAAGAGTGATGAAAATAGAATTTTATTCCATGCGAGTAGTAGTAAGATTAATAAAACAGATCAAATCATAATTGATAAAATTAAATCCTTACTTGACCAATATCCAAAAGCATCCATCGTTATTGAAGGGCGTGCTTCAAGTGACGGAAGTGAAGCTTACAACCAAACGCTTTCAGAGAAAAGAGCCTTAGCTGTAAAGTCCTATCTTGTAGAACAAGGAATTGCAGAAGAGAGACTCTCAACAGTGGGCTATGGAGAAAACAACCCCGTAGACACAAATTCTACCGTCAGTGGAAGAGCGAAAAACAGAAGCGTAAACATCAATCGGAGCGCGAGTGTTCAAGTGAACTAGATTAATTTTTTTTACAATTTCAAAAAACCTCCTCTTCATTTAGGAGGTTTTTTGTATTTTGTTTTTGTTAATTTAACTTCACATTTAATTGATAAAAACGTACCTCTAAGGCCAACTAAGATGAAAAAAACAATTTATTTATTGAGCTTTTGTTTTGCTTTCATAGCTCAAGCACAAAAAAGAGAAATTCCTGTTGACACCCTAGTCATTACCAATCATACAACGATAATAAAAGGTGCAACGGTAAAATATCAAGCTCAAACGGGAACACAACCTGTTTGGGATACGGAAGGCAATCCCATAGCTACGCTCTTTTACACTTATTATAAAAGAACAGATGTAAAAAACAGTTCAGAACGACCACTAATCTTTTCTTTTAATGGTGGTCCTGGTTCAGGTTCTGTATGGATGCATTTGGCCTACACTGGTCCAAAGATTTTAAAAATTGATGAAGAAGGATATCCTGTACAACCCTATGGATTTAAAAGCAACCCCAATTCAATTTTAGATGTTGCAGATATTGTTTTTATTAATCCCGTCAATACTGCCTACTCGAGAATATTAGAGGTCAATGGAAAAATGGCAGACAGAAAGCAGTTTTTCGGAATCAATGAAGACATCAAGTATCTAGCCGAATGGCTCAACACCTTTGTTTCTAGAAAGCAGCGTTGGGAATCTCCAAAATATCTCATTGGAGAAAGTTATGGCGGTACTCGAGTAATGGGTCTTTCAGCAGCACTTCAAGAACAACAATGGATGTACCTCAATGGAGTCATCATGGTTTCACCAGCAGATTACAAGGTAATACGTGTAGGTGGTCCTGTCTCTTCTGCATTAAACCTCCCCTATTATGCAGCTGCTGCTTGGTATCACAAACAGTTGACCCCAGAATTACAACAAAAAGATTTGACAGATATGTTGCCTGAAGTTGAAGAATTTACCATCAACGAGTTGATTCCTGCTATTGCTAAAGGAGGTTTCATAGCTACCACCGAACGGAATGAAATAGCTTCAAAAATGGCTCGTTATTCAGGTCTTTCTAAAACGTCTGTCCTTCAAAATAATTTAGATGTTCCCAATAGTTTTTTCTGGAAGGAGCTCTTAAGAGAGGAAGGCAAAACTATAGGTCGTCTAGACTCAAGGTATTTAGGTATCGATGGGAAAGATGTAGGTATGCGTCCTGACTACAGTGCTGAGTTAACTTCTTGGTTGCACTCTTTTACCCCTGCAATAAACCATTACCTTCGTACAGAACTCAATTTCAAAACAGACATAAAATACAATATGTTCGGTCCTGTTCGTCCATGGAATAATGACAACGATAATACCCGTGAAGATTTAAGAAGAGCAATGGCAGAAAACCCTTATTTAAAAGTATTATTTCAATCAGGTTATTACGATGGAGCCACTACCTATTTCAACGCAAAATATACAATGTGGCAGGTCGATCCTAGTGGTAAGATGAAAGATCGTTTTTATTTCGAAGGGTATCGCAGTGGTCATATGATGTACTTGAGAAATGAAGACTTAATCAAAGCCAATGATGATTTAAGAACCTTTATTGAAAACACCTCCACCAAAGGAAAATCTGCAAAATATTAATAGTTTGTTTACACATCGCATAATTGAACTGCTGCTGCCAGAGAGCTCATCCCCCTATCGCTTTTATCACGGGGGATAAATTCTTGAGCTACATAGCCCTCAAAACCTGTTTCCAATAGAGCAGTCATTATTGCAGGATAAAACAGCTCTTGCTTTTCATCCAATTCGTTTCGCCCTGGAACGCCTGCGGTATGATAATGACCAAAATAAGAATGGTTTTCCCTTATGGTGTGTATTATGTCTCCCTCCATCACTTGCATGTGGTAAATATCGTATAACAATTTAAAATTTTCTGAACCAAGTGCTTTACATAGTGCTACACCCCATTCGGATCGATCGCACATATAATCAGCATGATCTACCTTTGAATTTAATAACTCCATGTGTAAAACAACTCCGTGATTTTCTGCTATAGGAAGAATTTGACTTAATCCTTTCACACAATTTTCCAATCCTTGTGCATCGCTCATACCCCTTCTATTTCCGCTAAAACAAATCAAATTAGTCCAACCAGCATCAGCAACCATTTTGATGTGCCGGGTATAGTGTTTAGTCAACTCGGTATGATTTGTAGTTTCACACCATCCATTGGTAAGGCTTCTTGTGATCTTTCCTTCTAAGTCACCATAACACATTGTTGAAACAAGATCGTATTTCTTCAAAACTTCCCAGCCCTCAGCTCCAATCAGATCGATCCCCACAAGACCCATACTTTTTGCCCGCTGTGCTAATTCTTCCAAGGGAATATCTCCATAACACCATTGACAAACAGACTGCTTTATATTGCCCTTCAAAGGAGAATTTGATGAAATTACTTGTTTACTCATTGTAGGGAATGCAAGTGCTGTAGAACTTAAAGTCAACGCTTTTATAGCTTCTCTTCTGTTGACTTTTTCTTGTTTTTTCATGTGTAAAAGAGATCAGTATGAAATGTGAATTTAACAAAAACTAGTCCATTTTACTAATTTGTTTTTCCCAATTCCATGCACTTTCGAGAGCCTGTTCTAAAGTATACTTTGCTTTCCACCCCATTGTCTTTTCAATTTTATCCACATTTGCGTAAGCCACTACGGTATCCCCTTCTCGTGGTTTACTTAAACGGTAGGGTACTCTTTTTTTCGTAGCTTTTTCAAAGGTTTGAATCAATTCCAATACGCTAGTCCCTTTTCCGGTACCTACATTGAATACTGAACAGGACTCTTTAGGTTTTGAAGAAAGTAAATATTCTAAGCTTGCAATATGTGCTTGTGCTAAGTCCATCACATGTATATAATCTCGTATACAGGTTCCGTCATGAGTGTCGTAATCTGAGCCAAAAACTGTTAATTCACTGTGTTTCCCAATGACAGTTTGGGTTAAAAAAGGCACCAAGTTTTGAGGTATTCCTCTGGGATATTCCCCTATTAAGGCAGAATGATGAGCTCCTATTGGATTGAAATATCTAAGTAGAATGGCTTTAAAGTCAGATTTTGTTTTACAACAGTCGCGAATGATTTGTTCTCCCATCTGTTTGGTGGCTCCATAAGGAGAGCTTGGAGCTTGTTCAGGAGTCTCTTCAGTTATCGGGAGTTTTATTGCTTGACCGTATACTGTACAAGAGGAACTAAAAATTAGTGGAACTTCCTTGCTTTCTACTATTTTTAAAAGTGAAATTAATCCTCCAATATTGTTGTCGTAATAATGCAAAGGCTCCGAAACGCTTTCTCCTACTGCCTTAAATGCTGCAAAATGAATAACTCCCTCAATATCTTGGTTTTCATCAAATAAACGTGAAAGCTTTTCTTCTTCTTTTAAATCCAACTGGTAAAAAAGAGGTGTTTTACCCGTAATTATTTGGATTCCTTCTAAGACATCTAAACGAGAATTACTAAGGTCGTCAACACAAACTACCTCAATATTACTTTCTAAAAGTAATACTGTAACATGAGAACCTATATAGCCTAAACCACCTGTTACTAGAATTTTCAAAAATTCGTCTTTATTTTAGTTCCCAACCTGCTCTATACTTTCGCGTAACAAATTGATTTGCTACTTCTAAGTTTTTAATCTGCATTTTATGCCCATCCCAAAGAAGTTTTTTACGACCTATAAAGCTGGGATTAGTTGAACCTTCAACTTGCTCTCTAAGCATATAACTTCGAATTGCAATATTACCCATAAGTACAGTTTCTGTAAGGGGTCCAGAATAGTCGAAAGATGAAGTTAAGGCCCTGTGTTCTGGACTATTGAATCCTGCTTTACAAGCATCGACCCATTTTCTTTGATGACCAAATTCAGGCTCATTCAATCGCTCACTTTTACCCTCTACAACTGACTCCCCCTTTCTGTACAACTTAGGATCTTCACCGTAAGAATCACAACTTATAACACCTTTATCACCTATCATCAAAACACCATTACTTTCGATACCCACGTCAGCTGGAAGTAATTCTGGATGAAATGGCTTGATCCCACCGTCATACCAGGTCATTTGAATCGGGCTTGGATTAATCTCAGTTGCATCAAAATGAATAGAAACAGAGGAGGATGAAGGACATCCTTCGGGATAGTAATCCGGGCTCCACATTTTGGTATAAATTGTTCCTACACTACATTCCACATCTGTAGGATATTTTAAACCTAGTGCCTTAAATGGTATGTCAATGAGATGACAACCCATGTCTCCTAGTGCTCCTGTCCCAAAATTCCACCATCCTCTCCAATTAAAGGGATGCATATTGGGTATATAAGGGGTCTCTTCTGCAGGACCCAACCAGAGATCCCAATTAAATTTATCAGGCTTTAAAGCTGCATCCGGCTTGGGCATGGCTATTCCTTGAGGCCAAACTGGACGGTTGGTCCACACCTCAACTTTATTTATCGTTCCTATTAAACCATCTTTAATCCATTTTTGAATGATCAACTGATCTGGGTTTGAGGCCCCTTGATTCCCCATTTGTGTAACCAATTTTTTTTCACGCGCCATTTCAGTGAGAAGCCTTGCTTCGAAAATATTATGTGTAAGTGGCTTTTGAACATAAACATGGATCCCCCTTTCCATTGCGTAAACTGCTGCCGCTGCGTGTGTGTGATCTGGAGTTGAGATAGTGACTGCATCTATGCTTTTTTCCTTATCGAGCATCCTTTTAAAATCATCGTAAAAAACAGCATCATTAAAACGATTCATACTTTTTTGGACACTACTGCTACCAGATGAATCGACATCACAAAGTGCAACAACGCGCTCTCTTCCCTTTACAGAAGCATTTCTAAGATCACTTTCACCTTTACCACCCACACCTATTCCAGCCAGAGCAAGTTGGTCACTAGGTGCCGTATAACCAACTCCTCCTAGCACGTGTCTAGGAACAATAAAAAGGGAACTTGCTGCCATACCTTTTTTTAAAAATGATCTGCGCTCGTTAAAATTGGGGTTTGTCTTTTTAGTTGACATGGTTGGTGTTTTAAAGTTTTAAATTACAAAAAAATAAATTATATGTGCCTAAATATTTAGGGAGCTAAAAAAACTCCATTCCAATTATTTACACTAGAAAAGTAAGCTCTAATATGGTTGGGTCGTTTGAGTTTTAAGTACTCAAAACTTTTACCTTTCAAGCGAATTAAAGTAAAATTTGGTCTTGTAAAATCATGTTTAACAAGTTGTGGACTGATTAAGGGGCTTCCCGGAATTAATGTAGAGGTATAGTCCTTTTTACTTGGCTCTGGTAAATTATTAAACTGTGATGTATCCTCGGTTATTTCAATCATTTCTAGTTCAACAACCAACTGTATGTACCGGTTTGAATCATAAAACAAGCCTGTGGCTTTTGGATTTTCTTCTAGCTGTTGTACCTTTTTTGAACGTTTGTCGGTAAACAGGGTAAAAAGAAATTGATCTGGGTCAAAATCACGAAGCACTACGGTTCTTAAATTCGGACCTCCTTCTTTTTGAAGGGTTGCTAAAGTAAAAAAACGAAAAGGATGCTTTTTGTGTTTTAATGCAGCGGTTAGTTGTTTTTTACTGTCTTGTAAAATATTTTCCAACATCATTTACTATTTTGATCCAACCATTTTTTTGTTCGCAAAACAGCATTTTCTTGAATGTCTTTCCAAAAAAGATTGATGTCTGCAAAATGATAGTTTTTTATAAAAGATAATAGAAAACGGTTTTTGATTTTTGGAAGTGTTGACCACAACATGCCATCCACCTTTTGAACACTTAAGCTTTTAGGGTAGATTTTTTTATCTGATCCTAACACACCCAAATGCAATTCTTTTTCTCCAATTGTACTGGAATCCCAAGTAATGGGGTTAGTGACTACCCCTCCTTTATACCATTTTTTATAATTCTTAGGTAGATGATTGATTTTATAAGTATTCCAACTCACGAAACCACCAATTTGATCCGGACGAACTAAAACGGGAAGGCTTTTGTATTGTTCTTTCTCCATTTTTGTGCCGACGAGATAAGCGGCTATTAATTGTCTTTTCAAAACTTTCCCTTCAAAAAAGTCTTTTAAAAGTCTTTTGGCATGAATTGCGCCTTGGCTATGAGCAGCTATGATTATGGGCCTGGAATTATTATAGTTTGCCAAATAATACTCAAAAGCTGATTTTACGTCCTCATATGCCAACTCACCAGCTAGCACTCCTTGATTGGCATAGGGTTCAACAAATATCCGATAATGTGCTTGTCTGTAAAAAGGAACATACAAATTTGCCGCCTTTGACCATGCCGAAGCCTGGTAGGTAACAGCTTTTTCAATGACTTCGTCTCTAAATGAAACATCGAAAATATCAGCATTCCAACTGCTGTCTTTTTTGTCGACTAAAAGTGTGGGATAGACATAAAAAACATCAGCGCTTTTTTGTTCTTGAATTCTCTCAAAATCTTTTAAAATCTTTGCTTGGATTTTTGGAAGAACAGCCCAACTGGTCTCATTACTATAATCTGGCGCCTGAGGAACTTGAGCACCAATAAAATCAGTGGTTTGGTAAGTTGTTTTACAAGAGATTAATAAAAGAACTATATTGAGTGAAAAAATCTTTTTCAATTTATTTTTTTTATAAAGATATAGAATGTTATTTTTCTATGAGGTTTCATCCTATAATTGTCTGATTAGACTTAGTGTTTAGAGCTTATAAAAATTGCTTATTTTTACAATCAAGATCAAATCCAAAAATCACACAATGAAAAAAATCACATTTTTTCTTTTTGCATTTGTATTGATTGGAACTATTTCCTGTCAAAATAAAGTAAGAAAGGAAACGCATCAGACCGTGGAAGTAAAAGTTGAAAAAACTGATCAGGGTTCATCAGCAACTATAACTACAAAAAAAGAAGTGAATGGGGAGATCATAGAAGAAGTTCAAAAAATAGAAGGACCTCATGATGAGGTTATGGCAAAAATAAAAGAACTCACCCCAGAAAATGAAGAGAGTGCAACTAGCCTACGTAAAACTGTTAAAGAACTTCGTTTCAAATTGAATCCAAAAAGTGAAAGCACAGCAAGTGGAGAAGTCCGTTTTAGAGAAGAAGAAGGAAAGGTAACCTTGAACGCTTCTATTTCTGGGCTAACAGAAGGTATACACGCCATCCATATCCATGAAAAAGCAGATTGCTCGTCAGAAGATGGCAAATCAACAGGTGGACATTGGAACCCTACCTTTCAACCCCATGGAGCTTGGGGTACTTCTGAAGGCTATCATAGAGGAGACATCGGTAACTTTCAAGCAAGTAAAGAGGGAAACGGTACCGTAACTTTTACCACAGATCTATGGTGTCTAGGCTGTGATGATGAAACTAAAAATATTCTTGGAAAAGCGATAATTGTTCATCAAGGAGAGGACGATTTAACCTCTCAACCTTCAGGGGCCGCTGGGGCACGCATCAGTTGTTCAGGGATCATTAAGTAATCAAAACTCCCACTCTCTGGTGATGTCGAGTTTTTTTTGAGCTTCAAGTTCTTCTTTTGGTATGACCTTTAAAAATGAAGGATGCTGTTCTATAGCATATTCAATTTTTTCCATAATACTTTCTACAGCTTCGTTTTCATAATCAATTTCTAAAGGTTTTTTAATGATCATTGATTGTAGAATACCTCTTTTTTTAATCAATAATCCTTTTTTGTCGAAAGATCGTCTAAAACCATCTATAACAATAGGAATTACTATCGGTTTGTAATGCTTGATTATATGAGCAGTTCCCTTTCTAACCGGTCTAAATGGAGTGGTAGTTCCCTGAGGGAAGGTAATTACCCAACCATCCTCTAATGCTTTCTTAATGCTTGAAATATCACTCATCTTTACTTGTCTTTTGATCTCTTTTCCATTTTCACGCCAAGTTCGCTCAATAGATACCGATCCTGCATATGCCAAAATTCTAGGTAAAAGTCCTGAATTCATTGTTTCCTTGGCTGCAACATAATAGATATTTAGCTTAGGGTTCCATAAATAACCAACATTTTTAATGTTGTCAATTCTACCACTGAGACTTGCATTAAAAACATGAAACATAGCGACTACATCTGCAAAATACGTTTGATGGTTTGAAATAAAGAGGACATTTTTATCTGGTAGGTTTTTGATGATTTCTGAACCCTCTATCTGGAGTTCATTAAATCCTCTATAACGACGGTGTGTCATCACACCTAGATAGCGAATCAACCACTTCTTCAATATCAAATAATGACCAAAAGGGTTTCTCTTAAACATCTTTTTTCTTCAGCGTCCAAATATAAAATTAAATCGTTCTAAGAATGGCCAAAAAAGTCTTAAATTCTGATAAAATCATCGCAGTTGCTCCCCATATGAAATGACCCTGGTAGGTAAAACAAGGAACGAGTGCTCCTTTTGAATCAGTATTATGAATATTTCGCTGCTCTATAGTTAATTCTAAAAGCTTAAGCAATGGAAGCTCTATTTGAGTAGCAACTTCTCTAACATCTGGACAAAAATCAGGACGAAAAGATTCATGGGCAACGAAAGGACTTACTAAATAATTACTAGGAGGAATGTACAAAGGAGTAAGGGGAATTAAATTTTTATTTTCATCGATTTGAATACCCAATTCTTCATTACACTCTCTAACAGCAGTGTGCTGAAGGGATCGATCAGATTTTTCATTTTTACCCCCAGGAAAGCTAATTTGACCCGAGTGTACTCCCTCGTATTCCGTGCGCTTAATTAAAGTCAAATGCATTTGACCCTCTTTTGGATAACAATAGAGAAGCACTGCTGCAGGCTCAGCAATTTTCATATATTCTGATTGGGTTGGCATTTGCTTTACTCTACTTAATGGAGCTGCAAGTAGCTGTGCCTTTTTTCCCGGTAAAGAGAAATCATTTACTTTTGAAAAAGAATTTATAAAGGATTGATACGTCATGACCCAAACAAATTTACTACTATTCTGCTTGCTTTCATCTCTTGTTTTTGCTCAATGTTCCAACAGTACAAAAAAGCAAAAACAAACTTCAAAAAAAGAAGTCATAAAAATTGAAAAAAAAGAACAGTCTTCAGCTAAAGAGGCAGATGTAGATTCCCTTTCAACAGAAAATAACACCAGAGAAAAATCAATAGTTTTAAACGATCAAAATGCTATTCCTTTTTTCTTCAATTACCAAAAAGAACATCCAGAAGATAAAGTTCGTATCACAACACGCTTTGGGTCTATCGATATCCAATTGTACAAAAACACACCCTACCACAGAGCAAATTTTATTTATTTAACTAAAAAAGGCTATTTCAACGGCACCACATTTCATCGTGTGGTACCGGGGTTTATCATTCAAGGAGGTAATTCTGATAGATATGAAACCTCAAAAAAAAGAGGAGAAATTGGGAAATACCTGCTTCCTCCAGACACAAGAAAAGGATACAAACATCACAGAGGAGTAGTCTCAATGCCTAGCAGCGAAATTGAGAACCCTCACAAACTCGCTTCACCTTACGAATTCTTTATAGTTCAGCAAAGCCCGGGGGCCTATCATTTAGACGGTTCTTACACGGTTTTCGGAAAAGTAATTGCAGGCATGGATGTTGTAGATAAAATTAACCAACAAAGAACTGACAACAGGGAAACCCCACTTACAAATGTCTTTATGGAAGTTTCCGTATTAGAATAAAAGAGTTTTCTGATTTTTATTAAGAACAAAAAATCAAGCTGGCTTTCTATTTTATAGATTTTTCTTATTAAGTTTAAAAATATTATAGTTTTTTATGACACTTACTCAACTAGAATACACGCTTGCGGTAGCAGAAGAGGGAAATTTTACATTGGCTGCAGAAAAATGTTTTGTAACACAACCAACCTTGAGTATGCAAGTTCAAAAGCTAGAAGAGGAATTAGGAGTGAAACTGTTCAATAGAAACACAAAGCCAATCGAATTAACCCCTATAGGGACAAAAATTATCATACAAGCAAAGACAATTGTTGAAGAGGCCAAAAGGATGGATGACATTGTTGCTATGGAAAAAGGCGAAATTAAAGGAGATTTCAAGCTAGGAATCATCCCTACGGTTATGCCTACGCTATTGCCATTATTTTTAAACACATTTATAAAAAAATACCCTAGAGTCAATTTAAAAATAGAAGAACACACCACCACATCGATAGAAGAAAAACTCACCCTAGGAAAGCTGGATGCTGGAATAGCTGCTACTCCACTAAACAACCCCAAGCTTATCGAAAAACCATTATACTACGAACCCTTTATTGGCTACATACCCAAAAATCATTCATTATTGAAGCTAAAAGAAATAAAACTTGAAGATTTGGATGGCCTAGATGTTCTGGTATTGGAAGATGGACATTGTTTCAGAAATCACGTTTTAAAACTATGTCAGACAGCAAAAATATCAAAGCCATTTGACTTAAAAAGTGGGAGTTTTGAAACACTCATTCACCTTGCTAATGAGGGCATGGGAATGACTTTATTGCCTTATTTACAAACGAGAAATTTAAGCGTCGAAAATAAAAGAAATACAAGAAAATTCGAAAGCCCAGAACCTGCAAGAGAAATCAGTATCGTACATAGTAAAAGTCAATTGAAACTTCCAGTCATTGATGCATTATCTCAACTTATTGAAGGAATTATCAGAGGGGCTATTAAATTCGAAAACGTACAACTTATTTCTCCAAAATAATCAGGTCGATAGATCAAAAACTACAGCTGCTAATTCAGCCCTGCCTGCTATATAGACTTGCAACCAATTGAATAATAAATTTCGCTCCTTTGGTTCCAAACAGCGGTAGGCCTTTTTCAATTCTTTTGTAAAAAGAGAAGTATCAAAACTTACTTTTTGAAGAATTTGCTGATGATATTTAAGATCATTTGACATAAAATAATACGTAAAAAGCAAATCCAATTTAAAGAGAAAACAAGAAGAAAACTGTTGATGAAATGTTAAATAATAAAATAGGTAGTATGTTATACATAGTTCCTTATTTTATTTATATATTTGCAATACATAGAAAAAAGCATTATGAAAATCGAAAACACAACTGCCCAAATGCGAAAAGGAATTTTAGAGTTTTGCATTTTATCTTTAATTTCTGGTCGACATTTATATAGCTCAGAAATTCTTGAAGCCCTTAAAAAAGGGAAAATGCTAGTCGTTGAAGGCACGATTTATCCTTTACTTACTCGACTTAAAAATGCAAATCTATTACAATATCGTTGGGAAGAATCAACTTCTGGACCGCCAAGAAAATACTATTCCATAACACCAGAAGGAGAAGCCTTTCTAGCAGAACTCCAAACGGTTTGGAATGAACTAAATAAAGCGGTAAAATCAATAGTCTCAAAAAAATAATCACATGAATAAAACAATTAACATTAACCTAGCCAGTACTTTTTTTCACATAGATGAAACAGCCTATCAGTTGCTCAACTCTTATTTAAAAAAATTAGAAAAAGCTTTTCAAAAAACTCAAGGAAATGAAGAAATTTTAAGAGACATTGAAGTACGTATTGCAGAGCTTTTTCAAGAAAAAAAACAAAATAAGGAACAAGTAATTTCATTAGAAGATGTCGAATCTGTTATTAAAATTCTTGGACAACCAGAAGATTTTATTACGGACACAGATGAAGATTTTAAAGAAACTACAAATGACCGCCAAAATCCAAATAGAAAATTATACAGAGATCCTGACGACAAGTACATCGGTGGAGTTGCTTCAGGATTAGGTTACTTTTTTGGAATTGACACGAGTTGGATTCGAATCTTTTGGTTGGTATTTAGCCTTTTTTCAGGGGGGACATTTTTCCTTATTTACCTGGTATTGTGGATTGTTATACCGGAAGCTAAGTCAACAGCTGAAAAGTTAAAAATGAAAGGAGAACCGATCAATATTTCTACCATTGAAAAAAAAATTAAAGAAGAGTTTGAAGACGTTTCTTCAAAAATAAAAGACATTGATTATGAAAAAGCCTCCTCTACCCTAAAAAACAAAATCAAACGCTTTTTTTCATTTTTAGAACGCCTTCTCGGTATGATCCCTAAATTGATTTTTAAGATTATTGGCGTCCTTTTTATCTTAATTTCAGGCTTGAGTCTTTTTGGAATATTAGTTGGAACGATGCTCCTTCTTGTCTTTGGAATTACCATCAGTCCTTTTGACTTCTATTTTAATATATTCTACACCGACCCCTTTCTCGAATATGGCTTTTGGATCGCTTTGCTTATATTGATTTTAGTCCCTTTTCTATTATTGTTTTCGCTAGGAATTCGATTGCTAAACAAAAACAGTTCCTTGTTTGGTAAAACGGGGCGATTTATGCTGCTTGGGATATGGTTCTTTTCACTCATATCCATAGTCTTTTTTGGACTAAGAGAACTTAGAAGTCACAGCGTTACGGCTACAAAAACGGATCGATTTGAATTAAACACTTCAACTAAAGACACCTTAACCGTTGTTCGAGTAAATTCAAAAATGGCAAATAATGGAGAATTTTGGGATTTTGAAAGTAATGGAATTTTCAAAACGATAAGTAAAAGGCAGTGGATTGAAAAAAACCTGGAACTAAATATTTTAAAAAGCCCAAAAGACTATTCGTTTCTTGAAGTTAAGTATACTGCAGATGGATCTTCATATCAAACTGCACAAAATAACGTGAATAGTATAAATTTCAATTGGAAAGAAAAAGAAGATCAACTTGTACTTCACTCAGATTGGACTATAAATGACCAAAAATTGTTTCAAAATCAAAAAGTTCAGTTGAAGTTATTTATAACGGAAGGACAAATTATTAGGCTAGAAAAGAATCTTAAAAAAATACTCACCTCTTCAATAAAAAACGACCACAATCTTAGTAGCTTTCAAACGGCAGGGAAATTGTGGATTATGGGTAGCAATTCTCTACTGTGTTTAGACTGTCCAGAAAACCAAAGCGCCTTAAACATAAACTACAGATCTAAAGAAGGTGAAAATAAAATACACCTCAATGTGGGTTCTGAAGGAATTACCCTAAAAAAGAAATAATTTTCAAGAAAGCCATTTTGGTGTTTGCAGTCAGTTGATTTAATGTTATATTTGCCCACACTTTTTTCGGGGTGTAGCGTAGCCCGGTCATCGCGCCTGCTTTGGGAGCAGGAGGTCGCAGGTTCGAATCCTGCCACCCCGACAACAGTATCCAAATTTAATTCGGGATGTGGCGCAGCCTGGTAGCGCACACGCATGGGGTGCGTGGGGTCGCAGGTTCAAATCCTGTCATCCCGACTTATTAAATAAACTATCCTAAACTTTTTTGCAGAAACATTTCTAGCTATAAAGTGCTAAATTTATAGAATGCAAGTGTTATAAATTTGTAAGTTAGTACTGAATTTTAGTAGTATAAAAATGAAAAAAAACACCTCCTTCTTAATCGCTTTATTTTTTATTGTACAGCTTGGTTGTGCTCAAGATAATCCTCCATATATCGAAACATCTCAACAAATTAATTATTCATATGAAGTTGTTGTGGACGGAATCGACATACCCTGGGGGATGGCTTTTATAAATAATAACGAATTATTGGTAACTGAAAAATCAGGGATACTCTACCTTGTTAAGGAGGGGCAAAAAAAGGAAATCAGTGGACTCCCTTCTGTTTATGTAAGAGGGCAAGGTGGACTTTTAGATGTTGCACTTCATCCTAATTTTTCTGAAAATAATATTCTTTACATGACGCTTGGAACCAATACAGAAGGTGATGAGGAAGGGGGAAACACCTCTTTGTACAGCGCTACTTTAAATGGGTTTGAATTGAGCAATGTTACTCTTTTATACAAAGCGACTCCTAACTCAAAAAAAGGACAACATTGGGGTTCTCGAATTGTTTTTGATCAGGAAGGTCATGTTTATTTTGGCGTTGGTGATCGAGGAAACAGAGATGTAAATCCACAGGACCTCAGTAGAGATGGTGGAAAAATATACAGACTAAACTTAGACGGCTCCATCCCAGAGGATAATCCTTTTGTTGACGAAATAGGGGCCAAAAAAGCAGTTTTTTCTTTTGGCCACAGAAATCCTCAAGGCATGACGGTTCATCCCGATACTGGAGCAATTTGGGAAAACGAACATGGTCCACAGGGAGGAGATGAAATCAACATTATTAAGGGAGGTGTAAACTACGGATGGCCAAAAATAACTTATGGAATAAACTACAGTGGTACACCCATTACCGATAAAACTTCTGATCCTGATATGGCCCAACCATTTTATTATTGGGTGCCTTCCATAGGGCCTAGTGGAATGGCTTTTTCTAGCTCTGGTATTTACAAAGATTGGAAAGGAAATTTGTTCGTTGGGTCATTGAAATTTGAATATTTAGAACGGCTAGTGATCGAAAATAATAAAGTAATTAAAAGAGAAAAGGTGTTAGATAAAATCGGTCGTGTTCGAAATGTAGTCGAAGGTCCTGATGGCTTTTTGTATGTTGGTGTAGAAGGTAAAGGAATACTCAAAATTGTCCCTAATCCATGAAAATAATTTTGCTTTTCTATGTTTTGGGACTTTGTACCCTAACCACTTTTTTAAGCCCTCAAAAAAGTAGAGAAGAAAGTATAAAAGCTGGACGCGAAATTTACCATGACTTTTGTGTCCAATGCCATCTCGCTAATGGCGAAGGTGTTTCCGGTGTGTTTCCTCCCCTTAAAGCTTCCGATTATTTGATTGAAGACATCGATCGCTCCATAGCTGGAATAAAGTACGGGCTTAAAGGAACCATTGTTGTAAATGAAGAAATTTACGAAGGAGTGATGGCAAATCAAGGCCTTGATAACGAAGAAATTGCTGATGTGATGAACTATATTTTAAATGAATGGGGAAATCATTTTGATGGACAAATCACTTCACAAAGAGTAGCTGATACGAGTGATTTAAATCTGAATAAATGAAGTTGAATTTCCATTGGAAATCACTTGATTCTAAAAAGCGTATTTACTACCTGTATGGTGGTATACTGATAGGCTTTACCCTTTGGATGCTTTTTATCGATTCCCATTCCTGGTCAATCCACTCAGAACTAAACGAAGAAATAGAACAATTAGAACGAGAAAAAAAAGCACTCAAAGAAGTGATTGAACAAGACACCAAAACCATTAAACAACTTCAAAATAAAGATAGTTTAGAACGCTTTGCGAGAGAACAATACGGTCACAAAAAAGAGAATGAAACCGTATTTATTATTGAGGTCAATGACAGCATTAAAAAGAAATAAGCACAATATTTTTTATAAGTATAATCCTGATAAATCCTACAACTATTCCTTTTCTACAGCGTGAAATAATTGTATTTTTAGGGGCTTTTAAATCATAGAATGGGTAAATTAATTGCAATTGCTAATCAAAAAGGTGGAGTGGGGAAAACCACTACTGCCGTCAATCTTGCAGCTGCACTCGGTATACTAGAAAAAAAAGTTCTTTTAATTGATGCAGACCCTCAAGCCAATGCCACCTCTGGATTGGGTGTTGAAGTTAATGATGTCAAGGCGGGCACCTACCAGCTATTGGATCACAGTGTAAAAGTACATGAGGCAATTCTAAAAACAAACAGTCCAAACGTTGACCTTATTCCTTCACACATCGATCTAGTTGCTTCAGAAATTGAACTAGTCGATAAAAAAAAACGGGAGTACATGCTCAAGAAAAAATTAGAGGAAATACAGGATCATTACGATTATATTTTGATCGACTGCGCTCCTTCCTTGGGTTTAATTACATTGAACGCACTAGTTGCTGCACATTCAGTAATCATCCCAATTCAATGTGAATATTTCGCATTAGAAGGTCTTGGCAAATTACTCAACACGATTAAAAGCGTCCAAAAAATTCACAACAGGACTTTGGATATTGAAGGATTGTTACTCACCATGTATGATACCCGACTAAGACTTTCCAATCAAGTTGTAGAAGAAGTAAAAAAGCATTTTGGAAAAATGGTGTTTAAAACCATTATCCAAAGAAATATACGACTGAGTGAAGCACCCAGCTTTGGGGAAGACATCATAACTTATGATGCCTCCAGTAGAGGAGCAAAAAGTTATTTGTCCTTAGGAAATGAAATCATTAAAAGAAACAAAAGTAATGGCAAAATCAAAGCGTAAACAAGTTTTAGGAAGAGGACTTTCTGCCTTACTCAATGATCCAAAAAACACCATAGATTCTGTTTCAGATAAAAATGCAGAAAAAGTCATTGGCAACATAATTGATTTACCGATTAAACAAATCACGACCAATCCTTTTCAACCCAGAACTTATTTTAATGAGGAGGCGCTAAAGGAACTCAGTACGTCAATCAAAGAACTGGGAGTCATTCAACCTGTCACAGTTCGAAAAACAAAGGGAAACACCTATCAGTTGATTTCCGGTGAACGCAGATTACGCGCTTCCCAATTGGCAGAAATGGAATTTATCCCTGCATACGTTCGTTTGGCCAATGACCAAGAGTCTCTTGAAATGGCTCTAGTAGAAAACATCCAACGACAGGATTTAGACCCTATAGAAATTGGATTGTCTTATCAACGATTGATTGAAGAAATCAATCTAACACAAGAACAATTGAGCGAACGAGTTGGTAAAAAAAGAACAACCATCACCAATTATATGCGGCTTTTAAAATTGGATCCCATCATACAAACCGGCATTAGAGATCAATTCATTACAATGGGACACGGTCGTGCGCTAGTCAACGTAGAAAATCCAAAGACCCAAATTGAACTCTACAAACAAATCGTAAAAAAAGGATTATCTGTCCGAGCGGTAGAATCTTTGGTACGAAAACTAAAACACCCTAAAGGAAAAACCTCTAACTACGCATCACCCTTTGTGAAACAAGCAGCTGAAGAACTTCAAACACTGTTTAACACTTCCGTAAGCTTCAGAGCAAATGATCAAGGAAAAGGTGTGCTCAAAATTAATTTTGAGTCTCAAGAACAACTCCAAAACATTCTAAACAAAATAAAAGGTGGGCGCTAAAACACTTAGTGTATTTCTATTTATACTTTTGAGTAGTACCATCTTTGCTCAAGAGACAGACACCATAGAATCCTTTGCGATACCCGATAGTTTGTCCATCAACCCAAAGTATTCCCCTAGAATACAACGCTTGATCAACGATCCTCTTACACCTTCCAGAGCAGCATTTTACTCTGCAATTGTACCAGGATTGGGTCAGGCTTATCTTGGAAAAGCGTGGAAAGTACCAATTATTTATGCGGCCATTGGTGCATCTCTTTATTATTATGATGTCAATAACAAAGAGATGAACTCCTACAGAACAGCTTATAAAAGACGTTTGAATGGTTTTTTTGATGATGAATATCTGGAAAAGGCCATTCCTATAACTACAGAACAACTTTTAATTGGAAAGGATTTTCACAAAAACTACAGAGACATAGCTATTGTTTTAGCGGCAGCTGCATACATGTTGAATGTGCTTGAAGCCAACGTTAGTGCGCATTTGTTACAATTTAATGTAAGTGAGGACCTCTCGGTGACACCAAACGTAATTTTAGACCCAGAACTAACAGGTCTTCGCCTAGCAGTAAAATTTTAAACAATGAAAATTGCATTACTCGGTTACGGAAAAATGGGAAAAAAGATTGCTGCATTTGCAGAAAACCGCAACCATGAGCTCGTTTATATTTTAGACAAAGAACATCAAGAAGGCTCTCTTGAAAAAGCAGACGTTGCAATTAACTTCAGTGTTCCCGAAGCGGCAGTGGATAACATTAAAATGGCATTAGAGCTTGGAGTACCAGTAGTCTGTGGAACAACAGGATGGTTAGATGACTATGAAAAAGTGATATCTTTTTGCACAGAAAAAGATACTGCTTTTCTCTATGCTTCAAATTTTAGTATAGGTGTCAATCTCTTTTTTAAAATCAATCAATACGTAGCAAAGCTTTTACGACCACACCTTAAAGACTATCGGGCTGATATCAAAGAAATTCATCACATCCACAAACAAGATGCACCCAGTGGTACAGCTATTTCACTAGCTGAAGACATTATTAAGCATACCCATTATGAGCATTGGACACAGGATGAGTTTTCAAAAAACAATCTTACTATTTCATCAGAAAGAAGTGGAGAGGTTCCTGGAACACATTCAGTAGAATACCGTTCAGATATTGATCAAATTACTTTAAAACATGAAGCCTTTAAACGAGATGGTTTTGCCCTTGGTGCTGTGATAGCTGCAGAGTGGATTGTAGGAAAAAAAGGGATTTATACGATGGAAGACGTTTTAAAAATTTCTTAATACCCCCTTGCTTTTAGACGATACTCTTATCTTTGAAAAAAACTGCCCATGACATTCTCACAGTGGATACTCTTCTTTTTAGCTGTTCAAGTACTCCATTTTATGGGTACTTGGAAATTATATAAAGCTGCTGGATACCAAGGCTGGCAAGCTGCAGTTCCCCTATACAACGCTATTCTTTTGATGAAAATTATCAAGCGTCCTACATGGTGGGTTCTCCTGCTCTTTATTCCCACTATAAACTTGATCCTCTTAGGTGTTATCTGGGTTGAAACTACACGAAGCTTTGGAAAAAACACAGCTAAAGATACTGCGCTTGTACTTCTTACTTTTGGCATGTATCTCTTCTCTATAAATTACAGCAAAAAACTCAAATACAACCCAGATAGAAGTTTACGTCCAAAAACCGGATTTGGTGAAACAGTCAGTTCAATCTTATTTGCAGTAGTCGCTGCAACTATTGTTCACAACTACGTAATACAGCCTTATATTATTCCTACAGGGTCACTAGAAAAATCATTGTTAATTGGAGATTTTCTTTTTGTAAGTAAATTCCATTATGGCGCCAGAGTTCCTATGACAGCAGTTTCCGTACCAATGGTTCACGACACCATACCCGGATTAAAAATTCGTTCTTATCTCAAAAACCCTCAAATCCCTTATTTGAGATTACCCAAAATCCAGAAAATAAAACGCAACGATATTGTAGTCTTTAGTTGGCCTGCTGATACTGTGCGTCAGTTTTTTGTCCGTGAAAAAAGAGTTGATAAACCCATTGATAAAAAATCCAACTATGTCAAACGCTGCGTTGGTCTTCCAGGAGACACCTTGGAAATAAAAGAAGGTTTTGTTTATACGAATGGTATAAAAAACAAACTTCCAAAACGAGCAGAAGTTCAATACACCCATTTCGCTTATGGCATAAAAGGAATTTCCTCAAGAAACTTACTCGCAGAGGGATTTGAAGACTTTAACAGAACCTATAAAATTGAAAACATCACAGAGAACAGCTACCAACAAATACTACCCTATATCATTGGTAGAACAGGTAATACAATAGAAAATTTTCGCGTGATCACTGAAGGAAAAGGACTGCCGACAGAAGTAGTACGAAAGGCAAACCTCAGGGTAAGTGAGATTTTAGAGGTAAAAAAAGAAATGACTTTGACTATAGCGGAAGCAGCCAAACTCAGAAAAGTAAACGGAATAGACAGTGTTATAAGAAGAATCAACATCAATAAAATTCCAAATGAAGCCTTTTTCCCAAATAAAATTCCCTATGACTGGAACGAGGATACTTTTGGACCTGTCGTAATTCCAAAAAAGGGAATGACAGTAGCATTGAATCGATCGAACCTAGCACTTTACAAAAAAATAATTGGCGAGTACGAAGAAAATTATCTGGAACTATCGCCAAGTGAAATAAGGATAAACGGAACTGCTACAGAGCACTATACCTTTAAAAAAGACTACTACTGGATGATGGGCGACAACAGACACAAATCAGAAGACAGTCGTTTTTGGGGGTTTGTTCCAGACGACCACATTGTTGGTAAACCCATTTTTATTTGGTTTAGTATTAAGGGAATCAATGACGGCATTAGAAATTGGAGCATCCGTTGGGACAGAGTCTTTACCACTGTTGATGGACCGGGTGAACGTTTTTCTTACTTTCCTTATTTTATTGTAGTACTCGTACTTTGGCAAAGTTGGGTCATTTACAAAAGAAAAAAAATTAAAAACGCAGCATGATTCCGCTGCTTTGTCCTGCTTATTTACCTAATATTTACTATTTCAATTGGCTATTACAGCAAGAGGTAGTCTATTTTTCTGGTGAGACCTTCTATCAAAAACAAACCTACCGCAACCGTTCCTTACTTTATGGTGCAAATGGAATCCTCCGTTTGACCATTCCCATCAAACACAATCACAATGGTATAAAACCCAAAGATAAAGAGGTTGCAATCGCCTATGACATGAACTGGCAATTACAACATTGGAAATCCCTTTGCTCTGCCTATCGCTCCTCTCCTTACTTTGAATTTTATGAAGCAGATCTTTACCCCTTTTTTAAAGAAAAAACCCCTTTTCTTTTCGAATACAACCTCAAACTGATTGTGAAATTAATGGAACTGCTGGAACATCCACTAAAGTTTGAACGGGTTGAAACACGTTCAGAAAAGAATCATCGCCCAATGGAAGCATTACTATTGGCTAAAACATCCATTCCATACTCACCAGAGCCCTACACTCAGGTATTCAGTGATAAATTTGGTTTTCTTCCTAATTTAAGCCTTTTGGATGCTCTGTTTAATCTTGGACCAAACTGTGCCAATTATATTTTAAATGCAAGAGGCATATAACTACAAGCCTATTATAGCAGAGATGGGTTTGTGATCGGATAATTGAAGTTCATGCGTTTTAAAATCAATAACTTTAAGCTTTCTATCCGTCAATATGTAATCAATTCGCAAAGGAAAATAAGGGAATAGATAGGTTCCTCCAAAACCCTTTCCCCTCTCTCTAAAAGCATCGAAACGTTCTTTCGAAACAGACTGATAACTCTCTGAAAATGCATTGTTGTTTAAATCTGTACAAATAATTTCTGGATACGTACTTTCTGAAGCAAGTGCATTGAATTGATTAATTTGATCTATTTGTCGCTTAAAAACAGTTGCAATTTTATTGGCAAATCTTTTAGAATGCTGAGTAGAAAAAAGGGGGTCTTTTGAATTGATTTGAAGTGATTCAAAGTGTATATTATATAGTCTTAAAGTGTCATTTTTCCATACTAAATCACTTTGCATTCCTCCGTTTGATGATCCCTCAAACGGAATAGGCTTTGGGTGAAGCAATGGAAACTTTGACACAATACAGTTTCCAATTTGACCTTTTGATTTATAGGGTAAGAAAATTTGATACGGATAACTATTGAATTTTGGAGCCTGATTGACCGCATATTCTTGAAAACAAATAACATCTGGCTCGCTTGTTTCTATAAACTCTGCAATAGATTGTGGGATATCTTTTTCTTTTAACCAATCGAAACGATTGAAAGAACGAACATTAAAACTCATCACTTTAATACCCTGAGATGTAAAAATTGTATTGGACTTAAATTGATAAAGTAATTGCCATGAATCTAAACTCAAAGCAAAAACAATACAAAAAAGGAGCACAGGCCATTGAAATCGGTACAACCAAAAAAAGAAAAAAAACAAACTTAAAAGACATAAAAAAGGAGTGCCCAATGTAAGCAAAGGCACTTCTAATTTTAGGGGGAGTTGATTCATCGCAATTAAGAGTAAAAGCAACACGAGAACATTAATTAAAACAGCAAAACGGAAAAAAAAAGGTTTCTTTTTCATTTGATAAAGCTTACTTTTTGCCTGCTCGAAATAAAAATTCTTTTTCCTCTTTAGACAAACTATCGTATCCAGATACGCTTATTTTATCTAAGATTGCATCAATGCGCTTTTGATGATCATCCTGCATTGAAGCTGCTTTTGAAGTACTTTTGTTTTTGTTTGGTCTCGCTTTGTAAACTGTTTTTAAAGTCGGTTTCTTTTGAAAAAAGTTAACCAACTGGTCAACTAAATTTTCAAAAGGCACGCCGATATCTACCCCGGTTTGGAGACGCTGTGCATAAAAGTAGCCAAGAGCAGCCCCTCCTATATGCGCCAAATGCCCCCCTGCGTTTCCATAAGGAATCTGAATCACATCCAACAGTACAAGAGCTAGTCCAATAAAACGCAATTTAACATTGAAAAAGAGCAAGCGCACCTCATTATCTGGTGCGTAATCTGCCATAAAAATCAATACGGCCATAACACCTGCAGAAGCTCCAATCATATAAGGGGTACTGTTTTGAAATACAGGAAAAAAAGTATAACTCAACATAAAAGTAAGCCCACCAAAGAGGATTCCTAAAAAATATACATTGAAAAAGGTTTTAATAGGAAAAAGGTTTAAAAACAAACGGGAAGCAAAAAGCAATAAATACATATTCCAAAAAAGATGAAAAAATCCCGAGTGTAAAAAACTATAACTAAATAAGGTCCAAGGTTTAAAAAGCAATGCTTCCCAAGAAGATGAAAGTTCAAACCACCCCAGAAAAGAATCAGTAGACAGACTGAATAAAAACAAAAGGGTGTTTAAAAAAAAAGGTAATATAAAACAGGCTATATTAAAAGCGATGAGCTTTTCTGCGCCATTAAGTAAACTTAATCTGTACTGCAGTTGTTCAATAAATCTCATAAATCCCAACGGTTGTTGTCGAACTGATTTTTTTTCCAATACCACATCATGATGAAACCTGTAATGGCTCCTCCGACGTGAGCAAAATGTGCTATAGGTCCGATTGAATAGGAGGTAAATCCAAAAAAGAGATCTCCTAAAATAAGTAAGGGGACCAATACTTTTGCTTTCACAGGAATAGGAGGAAATAAGAGCATCAAACGGGCATTGGGAAACAAAAAGGCAAAAGCAACCAATACTCCATACAGAGCACCCGACGCCCCTACCATAACACCGTTGTATCCAGACAGAGCAGATAACAAATCAGATCTTCCTATTTGCTCTACCAGGGAGTAGGGTAGATCACTTGTTTTAAAAAAACGACTTATTTCAAATGAAGACAGACCATTTGCAGAAAGAAGGGATGTCAATTGATCTATTTGATAATAATAAAGTAGTAGTTGCAATGCAGCAGCTCCAAATCCTGTAGAGAGGTAAAAGAAAATAAATTTGTTTTTTCCCCACATTTGCTCAATGGGTGTCCCAAACATGTACAACCCAAACATATTAAAGAAAATATGTCCAAAATCACCATGCATAAACATATGAGTTAAAGGCTGCCAAATTTGGAATTTCGGGTTGGAAGGATAATGCAGTGCAAACAAATCATAAACCAGATCCCCCAAAGAAAGGGAAGCGATAAAAAAAATCCCGTTTATTATGAGGAGATGTTTTACGGTCTCGGTAATGTTACGCATTTAATTTAGTTTTTGTTCTATTTCACGCTTGTCTAAAGTAATAAAAATGGGCTTATTAAAAGGGGAAACACTCGTTTCCTTACAGCCAAAAAAGTCATCTAAAAGTGTCTGTTGCTCTTCTATTTCCAAAAGATCTCCAGATTTTATTGCTAAACTTTTTGCCATAGATTTCGCAATTTGATCGGCCTGACTAAAATGAGTAATGGAGCGATCTTCCGAACCAGACAAAAGGGTTTCTAATACCGATTCAATTTTGGACTGAGGACAATATTCTGGTCCACCCAAAACCTCTAGAAAACCCCCTGATTTTACTTCCAATTTAAAACCTAAAGATTCCAATACTTCACTTGATAGTTTGAATTCTTCTAATTGCATAGCATTTAATTTCATTTCCAAGGGAAATAACAGTTGTTGGCTCGACCCCTTTTTAGCGGTAATGACAGTTAAAAAACGTTCATATAAAACACGTTGATGCGCCCTTTTCTGGTCGATAAGTATCATACTAGACTGCAACGGGCAGACGATGTATTTTGAAAACAATTGAAATACACGTGTACGCTGAGGTACGTTGAGTAATGAAGCCTCTTGATTTGATGTCTTTGAAGGATCCATTTGAATGCCTGATAAAACATTTTCCCACTGCTCCGATTTGACTTTGGTGTTAGTGAAATCAGAATTGGATTGAAAAGGATTAAAACTAGAATCCACCTCAATTGGCGGGGTACTGGTTTTTTTTTCTTTATACGAATAAGGAACCTCAAAAGAAGGATTTTGTTCAAAGTCTAAGGTAGGCATCACTTGAAAAATCCCCAGGCTGTGTTTTACTGCTGACCTCAAAATAGCATAAATACTTTGTTCCTCTTCAAACTTAATTTCAGTTTTGGTAGGATGAATGTTGATATCAATGGTTTTTGGGTCGACCGTGAGATATAAAAAGTAACCTGGATGAAAGCCTGGCTTTAACAAGCCCTCAAATGCATTGGCTACTGCATGATGCAAAAAGGAATTTTTAATAAAACGATTGTTGACAAAGAAAAATTGATTTCCTCTGGTCTTTTTTGAAAACTCTGGCTTCAATACAAATCCCTTTAACTGTGCAAGAGAGGTCATTTCTTCGACAGGCACCAAATGATTGTCCCATTTTGTTCCAAAAATCGAAGTAATTCTTTTTCTAAGTGGACCAATACTCAAATCAAAAAGCTCGTTTCCATTGTTAAAAAACAAGAATTTAATTTCAGGATGCGCAAGAGCCACTCTCTGAAATTCATCAATGACATGTCGCAATTCTACAGTATCAGATTTTAAAAAATTGCGTCGGGCCGGAATATTGTAAAACAGACTTTTTACCGCAATTGAGGTTCCTTGAGGTTGGGTTGATAAGGTCTGTTCTACAACAGTACTACCCTCAATCTTTAAACAATGAGAAACCTCTTCTATTTCTGTTTTAGAATGAGTTTCAACATGAGCTATGGCAGCAATAGAGGCAAGTGCCTCACCTCTAAATCCTTTGGTGTTTAGAGCAAATAAATCCTCTGCTGATGTAATTTTTGAAGTGGCGTGACGTTCAAATGCCAGACGAATGTCTGTATTGTTCATACCCATTCCATCATCAATCACTTGAATGAGTGTTTTTCCAGCATCTTTGATGATGAGTTGTATGGTTTTAGCTCCTGCATCTACAGCATTTTCAAGTAGTTCTTTAACCACAGAAGCAGGACGTTGGATAACTTCCCCTGCAGCAATTTGATTGGCTACATGGTCCGGTAAAAGCGCGATTCTTGAATTCATTACTGTGACAGCATAAAAATGCTCAAATCAAAATCTAAAATGTACAGACAAACAAAAACCAAACCCAAAATAATCAAAAGTAAGCGTAGTGAAATGGAGCGATTATTTTTTGTACGCATTTGCAATCGCGCTTCTTTCCACTGTTGACCAAAATCATTACTATTATAGGTGTCGCGATATTTGGAAAACTTAGAGTCAAATTCGTACAAATTACCAGTATCTTTTCCTTTGTAATACCTCGGTGTATAGTTGTATCTCCTATTTTTTCGAAGCTTGAATAAATTTGATTTCAACATAAATCAAAGGTACAAGAAAGCGGTTAAAGAAGAAAAGCTACAAAGAGAAAGTTATCCAAACTTATTTGGATTTTAATGCGGCCATATGCAATGCAGTAACTGCAGCTTCGACACCCTTATTTCCATACTTTCCCCCACTGCGATCTTGTGCTTGCTTCAGGTTGTCATCAGTCAAAACACAAAACACAACCGGCACCTCATACATTACATTTAGGTCTTTGATCCCTTGAGAAACGGCCTGACACACAAAATCGAAATGTTTGGTTTCACCCTGAATAACACTACCTATTGCAATTACAGCATCTGGATTGAGTTCTTGTGCTCTTTTCGAGCCATAAACAAGTTCAAAACTCCCTGGCACCTCCCAAATTTGAATGTTTTTGGAAAGTACACCCGCTTCCAAAAGGGTTTTTTTTGCTCCAGTTTCTAGAGCTTTTGTAATAGTACTGTTCCATTGTGAAACAACAAGGTGAATGCGAAAAGGCTTTCCGTCAGGCAAACGTACACCATCAAAATCAGATCGGTTTCCTAATGCAGTGGACATCTAATTAATTTATTGCCTCTAGCTTTGCAATTTGAACTGCAACTAAAGTCGCTTCCTCTGAATCAGGAAATTCATTTTCGATACGTCTCAAATAAGAAAGTGCTTGGCTGTTTTTACCTAATTGAGTACCCGTCATGGCTGCTTTGTACAAATATTTAGGAGTACTGTATAAATTGTTGTTAATTTTTGAAGCAGCTAAATAATAATCATGTGCCTCTTGCAACTGACCTAACTGAACGAAAGCATCTCCAATAGCACCTTTAGAAAGGGCACTCAATAGTACATCCTCAGAATTAAATTGGTCCAGGTAAACAATCGCATTTTGGTAATCTTGAAGATTTAAGTAGGCCATTCCAGCACTATATGTGGCCAATTTTGCGGCTGGGGTTCCTTCATAATTTTCTATAACATCTAAGAAACCATACTTCCCCTCTCCCCCATTAAGTGCTCTTTTAAACAGGGAATCAGAATCTTGACTGTTTACAGCTAGATCAAAATAATACTGTGCTTGGTTCAATTCACTTACAGCTTCTTGCGACTTGGGCTTAATCACAAAGTTTTGGTACCCTAAGTAACCTAAAACACCTACAGCAACTACACCAATAACAGTAAGAATTACATTTTGATATTTTACCACCCACTCCTCCGTTTTAGAAGCGGTAGTATCTAGAGTTTCGAACACTTCTGCTGTTGTGCTTTCTTCTCTTAACTCAGCTTGTTTGTTTGGTGAAACTGATTTCTTTGCTCCTCGTTTTTTATATGTAGCCATCTTCAAATCTTTAAGGGGTCAAAATTAGTCTTTTTATTCTAATTCAAAAAACGGAATGCTAGCTTCTAAGTTATTATTTTTGTCTGGTATGATTTTAAAACAATTGACACTTACTCAATACAAAAACATTGCTTCTAAAACATTTGATTTCAACCCCAAAATAAATTGTTTTATTGGAGATAATGGCAAAGGTAAATCGAACATTTTAGATGCCATTTACCACCTTTCTTTTGGAAAAGGCTACTTCAATTCTGTAGCAGTTCAAAACATTCAAAATGGAACTGATTTTTTTGTGCTCGATGGAAGATATGCTGGCAAAGAACGTGAAGAAAAAATTATTTGCTCACTAAAAAAAGGACAGAAAAAAATCATCAAAAGAAACGGAAAAGCTTATGAAAAACTTTCCGATCACATTGGTTTAATACCCACTGTAATTATATCTCCAGCAGATCGCGATTTGATTTCAGAAGGGAGCAGTACGAGAAGAAAATTTATTGATGGAGTTATTGGTCAAACCGATCCTGTTTTTCTACAGAACCTATTGGAATACAACAAAATTTTATCCCAACGCAATGCATTACTAAAATTCTTTGCCTTAAACAATACTTTTGATTCAGAGACATTAAGTATCTACAACAATCAACTCTCAAAACGCTCCACTCTTATATTTGAAAAAAGAAAAGCCTTTATGGAAGCCTTCCGTTTTGTATTCCACAACAGGTATGAAAACATAAGTGAAGGCAGTGAAAAAGTCTCTTTAGTTTATGACAGTCAACTTCATAAACACACTCCGGGTGTGCTTCTCGAAGAATCACTAAACAAAGACAAAATACTGCAATACACTTCCACAGGGATTCACAAAGATGACATTCAATTTCATCTAGACGATCAACCCATCAAAAAGTTTGGTAGTCAAGGACAGCAAAAAACTTTTTTAGTCGCATTAAAATTGGCACAATTCGACTTCCTTAAAAAACAAACTGGTGGAGCACCTATTCTTTTATTAGATGATGCTTTTGATAAACTGGATCAAAAACGGGTTACTCAAATTATCTCACTGGTAGATCAAGATGACTTTGGACAAATATTTATCACTGACACACATGAGGAACGCACAAGAGAAGCCTTAAAAAGGATCAAGTCCGGTTTTGAACTGTTTAAACTTATCTAAATGAAAAAACACTTGACTCTTTTATTATTTGCATTTATAGGTTGTACAAATCAAAAAACAATAAAACTAGAGGCATTAGAGGGCTATTGGGAAGTGAAATACATCACAGAAAAAGGAGAACAGTTTACTCCAAAAAAAACCATACTACTCTATGATCATTATCAAGTGCATTTTCCTAAGGGGCTCTTAAAGAAAGTGGTGCCTAATCCAGATGGTACTTTTTCCACATCAGAAGATGCAATCCCTTTTACTATAGAAAAAACAGAAAAAAACTACTACATTCATTTTAAATCCCGTTGGGATGAATGGTCGCAAAAAATTCGTTACTTAGACCCAGAACAATTGATACTTGTAAACGACAACCGAACATTCTATTATAATCGACCTTTCCAAAATCCTGAATGAAGCAGTCAAAAAATAAATTCGAGGCAAGATCTCTTAAGGATATTCTGAAAGAAGTTGTTGATCAAAAACCTCTGCAAAAAGGCGTTCAAAAGGTACGTATATGTAACTCTTGGGGAGAAGTAATGGGAAAGAACATACTTAATTATACAGACGATGTACGCTTTTCACATAACATTCTCTATGTAAGCATACGCTCTGCCCCTTTAAAGATGGAGCTGAGTTATAAACTAAATTTAATCAAAAACCGAATCAACAGCCACTTGGGTAGTGAATTTATCAACAAAGTAGTTTTAATCTAGTAACATTCATGTCCTGCAAAATGAAAAGCAGCTTCTGTAGCCGCATTTTCATCGCTGTCAGAACCGTGAACTGCATTTTCACCTATAGAAGTGGCGTAAAGCTTTCGAATAGTTCCTTCAGCAGCCTCAGCAGGATTTGTAGCACCTATTAAATCTCTGAAATCTTTAACTGCATTTTCCTTTTCAAGTACAGCGGCTACTATAGGTCCTCTGGACATGAAAGCGAC
>Ga0181577_10000051_pt1 | contig 77593 bp, 85 predicted proteins | sample 101ome_21_FD_132468 | JGI IMG/M metagenome (GOLD analysis project Ga0181577, IMG submission 132468) | Coastal salt marsh microbial communities from the Groves Creek Marsh, Skidaway Island, Georgia - 101413BT metaG (megahit assembly) | ecosystem: Environmental > Aquatic > Marine > Intertidal...
AAGATATGCCTAGGGCAAGCATTAACGCTAGCCGTAGGGTTAGCCCATGCGCAAATCGAAAAAAACTATTCACCACCTACTCCTTTAACCTCTTCCAACAAATCCAGCGAAGCCTGTAACGTGACCTGACTAATGGCGCTACGTATCGCATCTTCATCGGTGACGTTACTTATATACGACACGGTAATGCCATGGCGAGCATCGAGCGCCCGCAAATCGGCATCATCCTGCGCTGGGTCTAGCAGTAGCAATAGTCGAACCGGCTCCAAAAAGTCCGCCGCTATACTTGCGCCCGAGAACAAATTATCAATGGGGTAAACCCGCTTTGCGCCAAACCGCTTCTGAAACACGCCCGAGGCAGTTTCAAAGGCATCATCAAGGTCGTAGAAGGCAATTGCACAGATACGCGACGTACTAAGCCAAGGCCGCGAGGCAAAAAAGCGTCGCGTTGCCCGCTTAGAGCCCGTGGCCGGCATTTCATAAACAAACGCCACCGTAAAAAAAGCCATGGCGGTTAAAACGACATAGGAGAGGTCCACCGCGTAACGCGTAAAACTAATGGAACCAAGGGTAATAAAGACAGCAATACTCTCGTAAATCACGAACCCTAGGTCAATAAGCTCTTCGTCCACGCCGTTGAGGTAGCACCAAGCCAACCCCCAAAACGTAGCAATGGCTAGCGCCATGATTAACCACCAGGGCAGCGTGAGTAATCCAGTGTCCGAAAGCAAGTCATCTAAGGCTGTTGCAATAATCAAATCGTCGTCGGTTGCGGGCCCCAAGGCCGTGCCTTTGAGAACAGCAAGTCCAGGCGCTGTTAGACCCACAACAATGAATTTGCCGGCCAGCTCGGCAGCAATCGTCTCCTTCCCCTCGAGCAACGCGTTGTAGACGTCTACAAAGGAAAGTCGGGTGTAATCATTTTGCTTGTTGCGCCAGTTGAGCAGGTATTCGGGGTGCAAGAGTGAGTTGTCAGTGGCTATCGCGCCACCCAACCTGGCCATTTGATACGCAATGGAGGGCAGTGTGAAGCCGTCATCGAGCCAATGCGGTTGCTGGCGTCTTACCACGCCGTCATCATCGAGCACCAGATTGTTGAGTCCCATGTTGGCATGAGCTTCGGGGAAGAGTGTATACAACACGGATAAGGTACGTTGTGGGTCTTGCCCATCAGCCACTGCCGCGCCGGGTATTTGCCCTACTACAACCTCACTCAGGCTATCGTTTTCCGGTGACAACCGCGTCATTGGAAAAGTAACGTTGGGCAAGTAGCCAATAATCTCGCCTAGGAGTGCATCGCCATCGGGGTCATTGAGATCAGCATCGCTGTACATGACATTAACGCCAATAGCCGCTGGTTCGCGCTCGCTTAACAAGGCTAAGAAGTCGCCCATCACCGAACGGGGCCAGGGCCATCGGCCGTAATCGTCTGCAAGCAATGCAAGTGACCGCTCATCGATATCTACAATGACTATATCTTCGCTTGCCGCTGGTGATGACAAACGCCATTCAAGAGCCAGATCCAAGGTTCCACCGTCGTAATCCAGTCGGTCGGCTGAATACCCTTCGAGGATTTGAGGTAAAAAATGTATCACCGTGTACACGGTAAAAACCGCCGCTAAGCCCGCATAAAAACGCCCGCGAAACTCCCGGCTCAAAAAGCCCAGCGAATACAAAGTCCGGGTTAACAATGAGAGTACGCGAGCGCTCATCTAACGAACCTCGTATTCACTTAGCGCAGGTCTCGATAGAGCGGAATATGAGTAGCCGCTGCCGCATCCTCTACCTCGGCTGTAATAGCGAGTGTCAGCTGGTCCATACGCTGCATCGGTGAAGGGTGGGTTTGAAACAAGAGCTGTGTCTCGGCGCTATCCGCCTTCAAGCTGTCTAACTTTTCGAGCACCGATAACATGGCCGAGCTGTCATAGCCGGCATTAGCGGCAAGCACCACAGCGTCACGGTCGGCCTCAAATTCGGCTTCTTTGTCGAGCCCGCGAGTCATCATATCTGAAAACAGCGAATTCATCTCACTGAATAGCGCATTCTGACTCTTCATATTACCCTGCATGCGCGCAATTAGCGCTGAGGCCTGCTGCTGTTTCTGAATAATGGCCCAGTGGTGCTCGCGAACAACATGTGCAATTTCATGGGCGAGGATGGCAGCGAGCTCGTCTTCTGTCTCGAGCAAATCCATTAGCCCCTGCGTGAGTAAGACAAAGCCACCCGGAGCAGAAAAAGCATTCACAGACTCCGTTGCAAGAATACCGAATGTCCAGGGCAAGGCGGGCCGTGTTGACTGATCAGCCAAGTGCCTGCCGACCAGATTCACGTAACGTTGGGCCGCTGAATCCTCCAAAAGCGGGGCAGCACCCAGGTAAATTGCGGTAATCTCCTTACCAGCTTGCACCTCATCTGTTGACTCGGCGGCCGTCAAAACCATACTGGTTAATGCAGCGCATAACAACGCGATGGCACGCCGAAACCAAACGACTGTGAGGCTCACACCCGTCACTCCACGATGCCCAGTCGCGCCAGGATTACCAATCGTCATCGTATGCATCCTTTTCAGGGTTGGGCTTTGATTTTTTCTGTACCGGCGGCGAACTCGCTCTGCTGGCCTGAGGCGCAGGCTCTACTGGCTCCTCCGATACTTTGGGGGGGGCAAGTAGCGCCAACGATCGCTGTTCAAGGTTAAGCTCGGCCGCAAAATCGCGCGCTCCGGCCGGAGGCACTTGGCCGGACTCTAGTGCCGCTAGCGCTGTGTAATCGGGCTTGCTTAGCTCAATACTGGTGGCGTCAAGTCCTCTGACACCCGTACTCGATACCGCATTTCCCGCGCCCTCGCGTCCAGATTTTAAGCCAGCTAACGACGACGATGTGGTGCCACCTGATCTCGCCATCGCCAAAGAAGTGACCCGCACCCAACCACAGACTTGTGCCTGACAGGCTTCAGCCCACAAACCCTTACGTTGTTTCACAGCAACCGTGTCGCCGGCCGCCAAGTTGGCCACCGCCGCCGCGCCGGGTTTTGGCGACTCGGTGAGTGACGCATCACGGCGCAGGGTTGCCTCATTCGCAAGCAGCGGTGCAGACATCAGGAGACTTGTTATCAGCGCAAGACTAAGGCGCCATCTGCGGCTATTCATTCTATTCCTCTATCTGTTTCTCTGTGGCTCTGGCTATTCCTCTGTGGCTCTGGGTTAGCATAGAACCCCCCGCCAACTCAATTTCATTTTGGGGCTTTAACAACGAGACCTCAGCATCTCAAATGACCCTCTCTAGTGAGCTTCTCAAATGAAAGCTTCGATGTGGACTCTCCATGCCGTATTGTCGATTTGGCATACAATACCCACAAAGCGCAGCGAGACCGACAAAGGATCGGAGGCCGCGCTAACATTCATATCTTGTTGCGCACTTTCACTGTGAAACTATCACTTTTTTCAAAAAAAAAGTACAGCGTGCATTCATTTTTCACAACAGTCGAAACGTCTCATAGAAATGAACACAACGTCGCACGACGTCGATAAATCGCTGGCCTTGCCTCGTGAACTGCGCTGAATATTGGCTAGTGGCCAAAATCACGTCGCGCGAGCAAAAAGGTGCCTACAAAACCACTGATCGTATCTAGGAACTGAATGTACACACAGACGGTAGCCAGATTGAAACCCCACAGCCCCATTGCCTGGACGTAAATCACCAGTCCCATCAGCAACAGCAAAGACAAGCCAAATTCTATAGTCGCATTGCGCACGGCAGTTGCCATGGTCAGCGTCTTCATCATTTCAATAAAAACCACCGAAATACCCAAAAATATCATGAGCATTTCTGATGTGAGCATACCCGTAAAAACGGCCAGCGATAAAAAAGCGTTTGTGGGGATTGCTAATAAAAACATACCTATACCTTCCTTAATAACGTTGGCGCCTGTTAAAAGGCAATGCCGTGAGTGTTGTCATGAAACCGTTAACGGCAAACCCAGCGCCATTTCTTTCAATCTGCCCTAGCTTTAAGACACGATCTCAGTGCGCTTCATACTTGTCTAATAATTCATCAAGTGCCGCCAGATGATCGCTATCGACCCACCCAGCTTGCACTCTCTCTTCATCGCCGTTTCCACACCTAACGATACAATCGCCTTTCAGAAGTAGATGTTGCGCATCTGAGCTACCCAAAATCATATTGCTATCTATGTGATTACGCGTTTTCAGCGCGATATTGGTGATTAGGTTGCCTTTTATCCGCGTGTCCACCGACTCTTTATCAGCCCGCTGTGTCCCTAAAATAAAACGAATTTGGAACGCCCTTGCTTCAGAGACGATGCTGACAAACTCGTCATTGGTCAAACCTCTGAACTCATCCATCACAATGACAAGCCAGCTAAAAGTGGTATCCGGGTCCGCTTTTAGTGCTTGTTTTCTGTGCGCTAACTCCAACTTCACGTTTTCTAGCATACGGTAAAAACCACCCTGATTCGTGACAATATTCTGCCAAAGGTGGGGCAATCCTTGGTAACGACTAAATTCCACGGCCTTATGATCATAAAAAGCCAAGCGCACCTTGGAAGGCGGGTATCGAAAAATCAAACCCCAGACAATGGAGTGAAGCAATACGCTTTTTCCTCCACCCGAAGTGCCAGCCACCAACACATGCACCGACTCCTCAGCATCTAAATAAAAAGGCTTCCTATTTTGGGTTCGACCGATGAGGTAGCTCGGCGGAGCGTTCTGATCGACATCTTGCACCTCTTGGAGCAGTGGCACTATGGGAGCGAACTGCCGCTCTTCTTCATTGAGCGAGAGTTCTATCAATATAGCTGGCGACACAGAAATACGAACGCTCTCTCGCTGGGTTGCCAATCCAATGTCCTCAGAAAGAGCCTCGAGCTTTTTCACCGACACATCGCGGGTCGCTTTAGAAAACTCAAATCGAATCGTGCTCATACCGATAATCGGTTCTGCGGACCTTTCAAGCTGAACCTTGGCCACATCCTTTACTGTGCGCTTTATTGCGGCTTCCAAATCAGCCAAGACAGCGGCATCAACCTGTTGTTCGGTAGCTGTGAGTTCGTCCGATTTAGGCTCGCTAGCAACCAGGCCTGTGGCGCCTAAAGATAGAGGGGCGTCGTGCTGTGGTAGTGGTAGCGGCTCGTAACCTTCTTCTTCGTTCATAAGCAAGTCGATATCACCTCGAAGACGGCCCACACTCGCTGTTTCTATTGCTTCGCTTGTCACCTCAGGTCGCTCAGGGCTCTTCGCGCGGTCGCTGGGAGAGCCACGCTCACCACTGCCCTCTTCTGTAACTTGCTCCTCAATCGAGTCAGAAACTTTTCCCCTGCTGCGACTAGGGGTTACATCGGTGTGTGCAGCACCAGTGTCATCGTCAGCTTCGGCCACGTCACCGAGGGTATCTTCCAAAAACTGACCGAATCCAAGGCGGTGGAAGACCTTTCCGTGCATCAAGGGTCGTAACAAAACCCAATAAATAGCAAATGCCGCTAGGCCTGAAGCCAGCCAATATCCCCACTTTCCCAGTACCAGACTCAACATCATGGGCAATATATCGCCGAGCAGGCCACCTCCGCCCGACGACTCAGCCGTACCCAGAGTGGGTGCCGACGCCAGTATAGAAATAAGTGGCACGGCCATAATCAATCGGTTGCGCCAGGCGGTCGCTTCGCGCTGACTCGACATACGCCACCTGAGCAGACCCGTCAGGGCCAAAAATGGACCTATAAAAAGACCGCCCCAGCCAGCAATAGCTAATGTGATTGCTCTCAGAGCTGGCTCGAAGACCACAAGCCAACTAACAACAAGACCCAGCAGCATCCAGACAAAAGGGGAGTCAATAAACTTACGCCAGGTGCCGGCCTTCGCCCTCGGATTTTTTCTTCGTGCCATTTATTTTTACCTGTGCTCACGAATCTGCAATTTATAACCTTACGTTTGTAGTCAGCACCAAGACCACCAAAAGTGGCCCATGAGCATACCAAACATGACATCCAAAGCTTCAACGGTACCGCGCTTGCGCCAGTACTGTATGAAAACGATCACCATGATTAAAAACCCAAAGAAAGGGTGCATAAAGCTTTGTATCTTCGATGTAAAGGTTCCAAGGTCGAGTAGCCAAAGATAAACATCAACTACACCCACAGCCAACAATAGAATTGATGCCGCAAGCGTTAACCTAGGCACGCTAGCGGTGCGCGCTTGCACATCGCTCTTTTGAAAAAACGCAACAGCCATGGCAAAGAAAATAGCTACAGTTCCCACAATATGAATAGTCATGGAAGTCTCTCCAATACAATACGCAAACAGCAATTTACCTGAAAATCCTACCAAACGAATATTAATACGCCAGATTCAAATAGCGGTTTGGAGAGACGATTAAGCGGGTTTGTTGATACAAAGCGCGTCACGAATATCAAGAGTCAAGTATCGGGGTCGACTGTCGGGGTTGAGCTAAAATAGGTGACTAGCTCTGGACGGCACTAACACGGATAGCGAAACACCCTCGATAGAAATGCAACAAGGTACAAAGTGTGTTTCGTGACAGTCTGATAGCTGTGAGACTGATTAACGTAGAGAGGAATACTCTGCCAACTCGCCGCTAGCTACCGACTCTGCTAGTCCAAATGGAATGCACTGGGACTGCTCGCCGATATTCGGCCGTAGCATCACTCGCCCAAGGTCACATGGCTTAAGAGCATCCAGTACCACAGAAGGCACTAAAACCGCCGTAGATAGCCGGTCGAGGCGTTCATAAGGCACGCAATATTCGCACTCATCCTCATAGGCGACAGTCTCACAACTCAAACCCAGCAACCCCCATCTGTGGAGTTGATGCCTCACCACAACCACTCGGTCGCCAGTGGCGCGCATTAGCCGCCAGCCCGAACGCCAGGCCGCTGCATACCGACACTTCAGTAAAGCGTGGGTGTGATTAGGCATTGCCACCTGCAGCTCCACGTTGTGGTAGCGGCGCATATTACGAAGAGCAGACTCACCCACCGCTTGGTAAAGAGTGATTTGTTGGCGCACACACACGTCATCAATTTTGCCAGCACGGTTGTTCATCGTTCTTATCCTCAAAATTCTTGAAGACAAGTAGAACAACAGCGCCGCTATCTTAAGCTGATCAAATTGAGCAAGCCTGTGATAAATTGTGCGCAATTATGGCAAGTGGTTAGGCCAACTAGAAGGCACCAAAAAAAAGCGCTCCGCTTCTGTCCACAGACCATCGGCGCCTTGCGCAAGTCTCGCTACCAATTCAGCACGCTGATTCATTTCAATGGTATCAACCAAGATGCGCACATTCGCAAAAGCTGGGCTCGCCATGGCAGGCAGCGGACCCAACCAATCCGTCTTTTCTAGGACGACAAGATCGACCAATACGGTCTGCGGTATCCGATGCGTCGCGTACCAATGACATACGGGTAATCGGCTAAGCACCTGTTTTATCGATGGCTCAGGATCGAACTCGGTCATTGAGGACTCACAAGCCAGCGGCGCCGGTGGATCGATTGAATCTACCCTCGCGGACGACGATGGCTGCGTATCTCGCTCAAACGATAGTGTCACGGATGAGTGTGGCACGAACAACTGCCCCACCATGACCAATCGCGATACAGCCGGCGGGGGAACCTTGTGGGCAACCAACGCATTTGTCGCCTCGGGCGTGCGTACCATAGCCAATTGGTGTGCGCGCATCCGGCTGACTTTGCGATCCAGTCGGTCGCGTCTGTTGGGGCCTATCCACTGCACCCCCACCTGCGTCACGGCACCCAAATAGAATTTCACCGCCACTTCGTGATGCTCAACGCGATTGAGGTGGGTGTTCTCTATCACGATATCTAGCTCACCCAGCGTACGTAAACCGCTGCGTACCGGCAGGTTGCTAGCAAGTACTCGCCAGCCCAAGACACGCTCGCACCACACCCGATAAAGCGCCTCAAAATAGCGACCCAAGCGCAAGTCAGCCTTCTCATCCAGCGATGCCAGCAACGATGCATCCCAAGTCAAATCCATGACCCTTTGCTGCCAATCCTGATCTAAACCCTCACCGGGAGTCATGGCATCGGGGGCGGCAACCAGACTAGGTGCCGAACCCAGCCATAGGAGACGTCTTATGTGTGGTGAAAGCGTGCTCAGTGTTTTACCCTCGACCGACGATGTCACCGGCCCATGGTTGGAGAAAGGATGCAAATACACGCAGATCTAACAAAGCGCGCCGTGGTACAGAGTAACGCATTACCTTGGGTCCCTTCACCATTGGCGGGCGTTGAACGTCGTATGCTTGAGCGCGATGGTGAGGAAGTTGCGCGCGCAACAAGTCTTGTGCGTTACGCTGCCAATGCATACTTTGCCGCGCATACGCATGGTGGCGGCGAAGAATTTTTAGTCCTCGACGGCATTTTTTCAGACGAATCAGGCGACTTTCCTACCGGCATGTATGTTCGTAACCCCGTGGGCTCTAGTCACACGCCGTTCTCCCGCCACGGCGCCACTATTTTGGTGAAATTGAGGCAATTTGATCCGACCGATCAAGCCTTCGTGAGGGTAGATACACACAGCCAACCATGGCACCCCAGTAGTATCGACGGTATTGATCTTATGCCTCTGCATACGTTTAACGAGGAGCGGGTATTTCTTATTCGCTGGCAAGGGGGTGTGGCGGCCGATCATCATATGCACACCGGTGGCGAAGAAGTCTTTGTCTTGTCCGGTGAATACCACGACGAACAAGGCACTTACCCTGTTGGCACCTGGATTCGGAACCCACCGGGTAGCACACATCAACCCATGAGCAATACGGGGTGCGTGCTATTTGTAAAGACCGGCCATTTAAGGTCTTCATAGGCGCTTGTGGCAGGGCCGTGCATATTCAAAGTACGGCGCTAATTTGAAGCGCGATGCTTACTCAGAATAAAGTCGCTGTGGGCTACATATAATAAGTCGGCCGTGCGGCGGATGATGTGCTCTTCGTACTTGTGTAGTTCACCATCGGCATAGGCCACTCGCCACATAGCCTCAACAAGCGCAATGCGTTGTTCAGGGTCACAGTTGTCGTTCACGACCCGCGTGAATTCGTACAGAGATGTCGCTTGATCAACCTCTTGCTCTGCTTGTGCGGTTAATTCAGCGAGATCCTCGTCTGAGAGCGCCAACACCGTTTTAATATGCTCAAGCATCGCTGCCCGCTCCTGCGGGTCGTTATTAAAATCAGCGCGAGCCACCTCAATGAGTAGCGCAGCCGATGCCATGGCTAGCTGTTGATCGCTATCCAAACCACTGGGTTGTTCGGCAACAAACAGCTGCTTAAATTTGGCCAGTAACACGCCTTAAGGGGCCTCGATTGTAAAAGTGAGACCAGCGTTATCTGAGAGTCGCGTCATCAGGGCATCACCCATGAGTGCAGCGGGTGTCCAGATACCACCGCCACCAAGCTCAGGGTTGCGCAACAAACACAGTGCCGACTCAGCGAGCATTTTAGAGGTTGATCCGTAGCCGGGATCCCGATCACCACTAACACTGGTCATCAGCAGCTGTCCGTCATCGGTGGTGGCAAGAAACAGTACACGGTAGTGCCCCGCTTCACGCTCTTCCTTACTTGGTCCCTCACCCGGTTGCAGTGGGCTCTTAGCAAAGGAGTCGTCTTTGGCAACAAACTCTGCAGCTGCCTTGCCATCGTCACCGTCCCCGGTGAGCACCATTTCGTCGTAACAAAAATCCTCGCCATAGGCATGACCCAGCAAAAAATTAGAGCGATGCACGTTTTTGGTGTTAATGGGTGCCATAAAAAAGGGCGCGCTCCAACTCGATAGTTCGCTGTCGTACTGCGGTTTATCGCCCCTAGGCTGGCTGGGTCCAGTGAAGCCTTCGGCCAGTGAAAAGGGATTCACAAGGATACCAATAAGGTCGGGGCGCTCGCTTGCAGCCGCCATAGTTGCGCGTAAGGACGCCACCGTTCCACCGCTAAACGAACCGTTCATGGCGCTCACGCGGCCCTTCACAGTGCTCACGGCTTTTCCAGTTAGCGCTTTGGCATGTTGCTGCAGATGATAGACGCCCAGATCGAAAGGAATAGAATCAAAGCCGCAGGAGTGCACAATCCGTGCGCCAGATGCTTTGGCGGCTGCAGTGTGAGCGGCAATGGTGTCGTGCATCCAGCCAGGCTCGCCACTGAGGTCTACATAATCTGTACCGTGCTTAGCACACTGGGCAATCAGTTCATTACCGTAGAGTTGGTAGGGGCCCACGGTGGTAATGACTACCGACGCAGAGCGCACCATGGCCTCCACCGACGCGGCATCATCGCTATCGACAGCGATGAGTGGCACACTGTCGGAGATGCCCATTTCCATGCGCACGGCCGCTAGTTTGTCCAGTGATCGACCAGCCATGGCCCATTTAATGTCGCCAGTTGGATACTGTTGGGCTAAATATTCGGCAACGAGGCGACCGGTGTAGCCTGAGGCGCCAAATACGACAATGTCGTGGGTTCTGTCGATTCTCATAGAGGTATCCATTGATGAGTTGTGCAAAACAATACGCGTGATCGCGTGAATTCCGATCATGCGCCATAACGATTACTGGGGAGCATCATGCCACAGCGACACGCACCAGCAACCGCTCGCAATCGCGAGGCCATCCTGAGGGTATTGCAAGACGTGCTTCCCAAGGCTGGCTGCATTCTTGAAATCGCGAGTGGGAGTGGTGAGCATGCAGTGTACTTTGCGCCGCGGCTAGCGCCCAGAATGTGGCTGCCATCTGACATAGACCCCGATAATCTGGCATCCATAGAGGCATGGTCATTGGCTGAGCCATGCCATCACCTTTTGCAAGCTATTAATCTGGATGCCTGCGAATACCCTTGGGCCATAGAATCTGCGCCCATAGCTAACTGCATTTCGGCTGTAGTCAACATTAACATGATCCATATTGCGCCTTGGGAGGCCTGTATTGGGCTATTTAAGGGTGCAGCTCGGGTACTCGCCGCCGGCGGGGTCGTCTTTCTCTATGGCCCGTTTGCCCGACAGGGCAAACACACGGCCGACTCTAACGCACACTTTGATCGTCAGTTGCGCGCAAGAAACAGCCAGTGGGGTGTGCGTGATTTGGATGAGGTCACTGTAATAGCCGAAGACATGGGATTTCGGCTTAGTGATGTTGTGGAAATGCCGGCTAACAACCTGTCGGTGGTATTTAGCCGGCGGTAAGTGATCAGCTAACAGTTTGTAATGTGTAATGTCTGGTTAGCGCACGAAAACACCCGCGAACGCGTCATTAGTGCCCGTTCGCAAAAGCTGAATGCTGACGCGGCGCTCAAGGGCATAGCCGTCGACATCACCCGCCCGGGCCGCTGACAACGTCTCTCCGTGAGCCACCACCGATAACCGTTCTCGAGCCACACCGGTTTCTGTGAGAGCCCTGGCGACTTGCTCGGCACGCGCCCTAGAGAGCGCTAGGTTGGCCCCCTCAGCACCCCTTGGGTCGGCAAATCCTTCAATAAGCACCGAAAGGTCGGGGTTATTAGCCAGAAATGTCGCTAATAATGCCAATCTGTTTTGACCTGCCTCTGTTAACTGGCTGTCAGCCGTCCGAAATAACAGCTCCAGCTGCAATTGATCCAAGGCCATACGCGCGTATTGTTGCTGTTGCGCTCGAGCCGCATCGAGTGCGCGTGATTGGGTGGCAAGCTCAGTTTGCGCCTGACTTAAGGTCTCATTTAGCGTGGCCAGCTGAGCATTGGCGTCGTCTAACTGGTCCGCATCACCCACTTGCTGTGCCAGCCAACCACCGCCTAGCGCTCCGACTAAAAACCCAATCGGCCCGGCGGCTGCCGTGGCAACACCAATAGTGCTCAGTGCAGTTAGGTCCTGCTTGTGTTTGGTATCTAGCGCCAATGCCGGTTGTGTTAACAATGCGCTGCTCAGTGCCAACATCGAAATAGTACGTAATTGCTTGTGCATATTTGCATCCTCCCTGTGGTTTTCAAGAGGCATTAAAGCGGCCAATTGCAGCAGAGGTAGGCATGGAAAATGCTTTTTTAGAGTGCGATTATGCCCAAATATGGCAGCCGCCTCTGACACTTGGGACCTCTGTGTTGATCGCTCGGAAAATCATTCATATCGATGCCGACTGCTTCTATGCTGCCATTGAGATGCGCGATGATCCTAGCTTGCGAAACATCCCTTTCGCAGTGGGTGGCAGCCCCGACGGGCGCGGCGTACTGACGACCTGTAATTATCCAGCTCGCGCATTCGGTGTGCGCTCAGCTATGCCCACCGCCCAGGCCTTACGGCTGTGTCCGCAGCTGATCGTTGGTCCAGTGAACATGGCAAAGTATCGCGACGTCTCTCGACAGATGCACAGTATTTTTGAGCGTTTCACCTCACTTATCGAGCCGCTATCCCTAGACGAAGCCTATTTAGACGTTAGCGAGAGTGATCACTGTGATGGCAGCGCTACGCTTATTGCTGAATCAATTCGCGCAGCCATTCATAACGAGCTTGGAATCACCGTGTCTGCGGGTGTGTCCTGCAACAAATTCATTGCCAAAGTCGCCTCGGATTGGAACAAGCCCGACGGTATCAAAGTGGTACCGCCCGAAAATGTGGACAGCTTCGCGGCTGCACTGCCAGTAAAACGCATACCCGGCGTGGGTAGCGTCACTGCGGAGAAGCTTGAGCGCCTCGGTTTAAAGACATGTAGCGATATTCGTAAAGCCGATTTGCGTGACCTCGTGCGCCGCTTCGGCAGTTTTGGCGCCAATCTACATGAGCGCGCTTATGGTCGCGATGATCGCCCCGTCAATCCATCGAGAGATAGAAAATCCATTAGCGTCGAGCAAACCTATGCCGAGGATTTAATGAATGGAGCGCCCTGCTTTGACAAGCTCAACGAACTGTTGGTAGATCTGCTCAATCGTATTGAGCGGGCTAGCGCACGAGACGCCATTCAAAAAGCGTTCATCAAAATAAAATTCAATGACTTCTCAAGCACAACGGTCGAAAAAGTGGGTACCACTGCTCGGATTAGCGACTACCGCGAGTTACTTGCTGAGGGGCTCGCAAGAAAGCCCCTCCCCGTGCGTCTTTTAGGAATCGGTGTACGGATTGAGCCACGCGCCTACGAGCAACTCAAACTACAAATTTGGCACACTGATAACAGCAACTAAATTACGCGCAATACCGTTACCGACCGTTTCGCGAAGGCTCTCTAGAAACACCCCGCTAGGTACAACATAGATTTATTGGTAACGCTCAAACCATGCAAGGATATTGTTGACCTTGGCGACCAACCGCGAAGGTCGGCCTGCAATACCATGGGGCGCTTCGGGAATACGAATCATCATGGTGTCGACCTTGCGCTGTTTTAATGCCTGATAGTACTGCTCGGTCTCGCTCATTGGTGTGCGGTAATCAGCCTCACCTGTCAGCAACATTGTGGGGGTAGTGACATTACCCACCAGTGACAGCGGCGACCTCGCCCAATAATCCGCGGTCTTTTCCCAAGCTGGCCCGTCAAACCATAGGGTTGAAAATAACAGTGCATAATCGGCGGTGAGCGCAAAACTGACCCAGTTGATGACCGGCTTGGCTACCACGGCAGCTCGGAACCGGTCTGTTTTGCCAACAATCCACGCTGTGAGAACGCCACCTCCCGAACCACCGGTGACGAACAGCTGATTTTCATCAATAAAGCCACGCTCGATCACAGCGTCGACCCCCGACATGAGATCGTCATAATCATTGCCCGGGTAGGCGAGGTGGATAGCATTGGCGAAACGGTCACCGTAACTGGTGCTACCGCGCGGGTTCGTGTAGAGCACTACATAGCCAGCAGCTGCATAAAGCTGTGCCTCAGCACTAAAATTTGGCCCGTACGCTGCATGGGGACCACCATGGATTTCTAAAATAAGTGGATAGCGTTGTTTGGCATCAAATCCGGGCGGCGTCATGAGCCAACCCTCAATTGTTAGTCCATCGTATGATGAAGCCCACGTAATCGGCTCAACCGCCGCCAGTGTCTTGTGTCCGAGCAGGTCCTGATTGAGCGCAGTGAGCACCTGTGGAGCGCCATCCACGTTGACGACCGCGAGTTCAGCCGGCTTCTGAGTATCTCCAATGGTCATCGCCAAAACGCCACCCGCACCCACAGCAAAGGTGCCGCTTGCGTAGGGTCGCCCCAATGTAGTGCCACTTAGACGTAATTGAGTTTCCTGTAAGTCGCCCGCCAAACTCACATGCCCGAGGCGATGGCTACCCTTATCCTCGTATTGAAACCAAATGGCATCGCCGTCCGGGTGCCACTGAGGATTTTCGATACTGCGATCAAAATCCCCCGTCAGTTTGCGCACACTACCCTCTTGCAGATCCAATACATAAAGACCGCTGTTGTTGTAGCCAATGGCACGAGCGTCGTGGCCAGTGTAGGCTAGGTACCGCCCATCGGGTGATAGTGCCCCGATACGGTCTGGCCCTTGTCGGGTAGTGTGTTGTTCAATAACACCCGTTGCTACGTTGACCGAGTAAATATCGCTCTCCTGCGGCCGATACTCCCAATCATCGGCGCGGTCGCTTGAGAAAAACAAGCGATCACCCGACTGTGACCACACTAACGCGCCACTGTTCGCATAGGCACCTCGCGTCAACTGCCGTGGGGTCCCCCCGTCGGCGGGAATCACGAAAATTTGTTTTTGGCCCTGCTCCAGAAACCCCTGTCCGTCCGAGCGATAAATAAGTGCATCGATCTGTTTCACGCCGTCTGCCCAGTCAGCTCCCTTGGGTTTGGCGGGCATCGATGCCAGCGGCTCAACGGCTTGGGGGACAAACATGAGAAAGGCAATCCACTTGCCGTCAGGTGACCAGCTCAAACTACTGGGCGATTGAGGTAGATTGCTTACAAGAGCGGTTTGTCCGGTTGCCAGCCACCGGACAAAAATTTCATTGCCACCCGACTCATTCGAGATATAAGCCAACCGATCACCGTTCGGTGACCAGCGAGGACTCGTGTAGTTACTGCGCCCCGATAACAAGGGAACATGGTTAGTGCCATCAGTATCTACTAGCCAAATTGATTTCCTCGCCTTGTCAGTCATGATGTCCATTGACGTCCTAACGTAAGCAATTTGGCCGCCCATAGGATGTACTTGAGGGTCGTTGGCATATTCCAACTCAAAGATATCGGCTGCCGTTAGCGTTTCATTGCTTGCCGCCCCCGCTACTTGGCTATGCCCAAATAAAGCCGCTGAGCCTGCGAATATTAAGCTCAGCAGTAACGCTTGAAACACCATTCTCGTTTGCGCCATTTTTATCTCTCGCTCCACTTTGTGCCCTCAGCTTAATCCCCGCGCGCCGGCCCTACGAGGGACGACAAGCCACTTGTTTTCATAAAAACCGCAGCAACCAAAATACACTCATTGCCGCCGCCAACGCTAAAATGTGATTGCGTGTACGAGCAGCCAACAATGCCGCCGTCACGAGGCCCGCAAGCTCAGGTGAGCCCATCTGTATCGCGCCTGAACCATCGATCAGCATAGAAATAACCAAGGCCCCCATCACAGCCGGTGCAACATATTCGAGCATCTTGAGAGCTCTCGGCGGAAACGGTCGCGTGGAGACAGTCAACAAAAATACTGCCCGCATGGCGTAGGTGCCAATACCTGTTAACACGATTGCTAAGAGGATATTCACGGTCGTAGGCGTTCCAGGAACATCCCAACAGCAATCGCTATCAAGGCTGCCAAAATAATACCCAAGCGATTGGGTAAATCTGCCAGCAGCGCCATTGCAACCATTGCAACTAGAGCGGCAGCCGCTTTTTGCCAGCGATCAATCGACACCGCTAGCAGACCCATAAATAAAACAGGGGTAGCAAAGCCTAGTTGCCAGGTTTCAGGAATCACGGGGCCCACCACTAGACCCAATGCAGTAAAAGACATCCATAACAGCCAAAAAGTGATACCCGCGCTCAAATAATAATGGCGAAAATCGCGAGCCGACATATCTTTTTCCAACACGGTGAGGGCAAAAACCTGATCAATAAGCATGTAAGCACCCACCCAATGAAACCAACGTGGCTGATCTCTGAATCGTGGCGCCATGGTTGCGGAATACAATAAATGGCGGGCACCGACTATAAGAGCAGCCGTTACCGCAGCTGCTACTGAAGCTCCTTCACCCATAAGCGTAAGTAGCGTTATTTGCGCTGCTCCGCCAAAAATGATGGGCGATGAACTCCAGCCTAAAAACGCCGGTATGTTGGCTTCGGCCACCACAACACCAAACACGAAGGCAAACGGGATGGCCGGTATAAACAGGGGGATTGAACTCAATATACCGCGCCGCACTGGCGCTATTGCCACATTACTCATAACCGCTACAGTTCCAACATGAAGGTTACGGGACCATCGTTAACCAAGCTGACCTGCATGTCTGCCCCAAAACGACCGGTGGCGACCTTGGAGTGTCGGGCACCGACTTGTGCCACGAAATCATCAAATAACATTCGCGCCTGCTCGGGGGCCGCTGCCGTCTGAAAGCCAGGGCGGTTTCCGCTACGCGTATCAGCAGCCAAGGTAAATTGCGAAATGAGCAACACCCCTCCCTTGGCGGCTGCTACATTAATATTCATGCGTCCTTGCTCGTCGGGAAAAACGCGATAGCCAAGTACACGATCAACCATTCGCTCAAGCGTTTTGGTATTGTCCTTCGGTTCAATACCCACAAACACCAACAAGCCCCTATCGATGGACCCAACGCACTCATCGGCCACATGAACGGCCGCCGATCTCACTCGCTGCAACAGACACTTCATTTAAAAAAATCGCGGCCGATATTGCTTAACATCGATAACAGCCTCGAAACGGAAACGACCTGCACTCGCAATGGCTTCTTGTAAGGGTAATTCCCAAGTGACACTACGGCCATCGGCTGCAATCTCACCGTTTGATTCCAGAATGGTGGGGGCTTTTACCGACCATCGAATAGCATGCCCTTCAAAATTGCTAGCTATCATACGTCGCACTGACTGCTCAATAGACGTACCGTTAGACATTTCATCGGCCGCATCTCCGCTAAAGTCATAGACGGCCACAATGCGTGCCCGAGAATCATCCAGACGGTCTAACGATAACAGGCGGACGTTGCCGAGTTCGTCGCTTACATCCGAGGAGAGCTGTTCAAACCCGCTCAAGGGTCCGGTGATGGTGTACTCACAGAGTAGTGTCGAGTTAACCACGCGTATGTTATTTACTCGCTCAAGCTCACCGGGCAAGGCACCCTCTTCAAAGACATCTTTTGTATTGCATGTCTTCTTCAAGTCCACATCGGCACTGTCCCCCAGCTCGACAAGGGCAGAATCAATGGAGAACACGACATTAAATTCCGTGTTTTTGTCGATGCCCACCACCAGGGTCTGATCAATATCAAAACAACCCACCAAACCTAGCAGGACACATAGCACAGCAATCCGCAGCTGACATACCTTCATCGTTATCTCTCCTTGTGAAACACATTGGTGAACTCGCACCAATCGGACCTCCATGGTCCTTAATTATTAGCCAACACCTAGAAGGGGATAAGCGTATAGCCCTCTTCTTGAAGTCTTACATGAGAGGTCATGGCCGATAGCGCCATGGTGACGCCCGGATGAAAATCATCAAACCCCATACCTCGAAACGCCACAGTTTGACTGCATAAATAAATCGTTACGCCAGCCGCCTGCAACTCATTCAGCAGCCCCGTATTCGGATTGGGGGTATTGAGGCGGCTCTCATGTGCACTATTCGTCAGCAAATCGTTAGCCGCCTGACCATGAACCACCACTGCGAACTCGATATTTTCGCGCGGCACACCTGACTGTGCGTGCATATTGAGAAAGCGTGCAACCGAAACCAGTTTACGATTTAAATCTCCGGGGAATTCGGCGGTCTCGCCAATATCAATGGATACTTTGTAGTGTCTTTCTTTGTCGAGGTTGTAGCTTCCCTCGGGCGGCAAGAGCACCGGGCCATAAGAAGGTATAATCGGCCCCATGGCCGGCTCGGCTGATAGACAAGGCATCACTAGAGCTAGATTCAGTAAACAGCCGACGAACAACCTTACACATGATGATTGAGACATAGTGACCTCTTTATTGATTTGCCTGCAAGTGACTCTGAGCCCTCGCTATCCATGCTCGGGCTACACCACTAAATCGTTTGAGCTGCACGATAACAGCTTGGTCCAGATATGTAACAGCTGCCTCGCCACCGATAGATTGCACAGCGCTCACAATCGATGGCTCTTCACCCGAGCCGACCCATTCGAAGCCAGGGTCATTCACAAACCGCGCGGGGACTTGGGTCGCCAGCGTAGCATCTAAGCTAGCCGATGCCCCCACACTCATTTCTGTGAGCGCCATGACGAAGGCCTGGACATCTGTACTTTCTGGTTCTGGTGTGCCGGCCATTAAGACCGGTAGAAAAGGCGCGCCCAATACGGCGTCACTCAGCGAAGTTACCAAGCGTTGATATTGGTAAGACTCCAATACGCCATGACGGTTTGATACTTTTTGGACCGCCGCATCAGTCTCACCCCTAACGACTAGCCAAAGCGCATCAACAGTACTGACGCCAGGAAGTGGCAGGGCATGATAGGGCTGGGTCAAATCGCCTAGGTAGTGCATAGCCCAACCCATAAAGCGCCAGCCCCAGTAGGGGTGACCCGTCTTAAATGCAACTTGGGCGAGGCGGTCGTATAGCACTATTCGCCACATTGGATAGGTCTTTAACAGGCTTGGCTGTGCGGTTCGCGTCAGCCAATCTAGGTGGTAAAAACCCATATGAAAAGGCGCCTGAGACCCATAACTAAGATTGGGGTTGCCAAAGGGTTGCTCGCCAAATCCGTAGCGAGCACCGTAGGCAGTACCGTTATTTGAAAAGAGCCCCACATCCATGCCCATATCGGGCTCGTCATTAGCGGTCGCCATAACTTGCGCTGGCGATACTACCGCTCCGGGGGCAATACGCTCATAACGTACGCTTTCGTGAGAAGTCCCTGATTCAAGAAAACTGAGATCAGACCACGTCAGACTTGTGTCCGTTTGGCTCTCGTGTGCCAAACCTTGAATACCCTGCAGGTAAAGTTCATAGCCCAATGTCGGATTGACCCGAATCGACTCGAGAAAGGCGCGCCTCAAATCTTCTGCCGTCAGGTCAAATTTGAGCACCTTGGGAGTCAGTGCGTAGACCATACCCTGCTCTGACGTCCAGCGTTCGTGTGCTTGGAGTGCCCGCTGAATAGCCGGTGCTTGCGCGGTAACAAAGTCTTCAAGCGACTCAGCACGCACGCTTGCGGCACTCATGCTGGGGAGGGAATTCACGACTGGCCACAGTAAACTCGCGTGATCAGACCACGCCCAAACTCGACTCGCACACATGCTAAACAGCATGGCCATGACGCAACCATAACGCATAAAACTAACTCCCTTCGGGGTCTATTAGAGTTTTAGGAACGACAGACAGTATGCACGGTTTCAATCGGCGAGTGCACTGCCGGGAATTGAGTATTGCTTGAGACTAAAATGTACTTACGTCTACACTGGGTGCGTGGCAAAAAATAGAGAAGCAACATGGGTCAATGCAAAATACGCGGGTGTGACACAGGTACGCACACAGCCCCAATCCTACTATTTTTTTCCGCCCTAGCAGTGTTTTGGCTCGCTAGCTGTGATGCACGTTTAGCGGACAAACGCGACCAACTCCAAGCGCTCAATGCCGTAGCAAATGGTGCTGTCTTTATTGATGTTCGCACCCCGGAAGAGGTTGCACAGGGCACCTTTGACAATGCCATGAATATTCCTCATGGCGATATCGTCCGTGGTGTCGAGGCGCTTGCCCTCGATAAGAAAACCCCTATCGTGGTGTTTTGCCGTAGCGGCAATCGATCCGCGAAAGCGAAAACGGCGTTAGAAGAGGCTGGGTATGACCTAGTGTTAAACGGCGGAGCGTACGACGACTTGTGGGCCGTGCACGCAGCGCTTGAACAACAACGCGCGCAACAACCATCCGTGCCCGTTAGCAAAAATTAGTTTGCAGTGATTTCTCTGCGAAGTCTGGCCTCCTAAAGTACCGTCACCCCCTATGGCCTTGAGATTCGCTGCTCCTGAGGCCACACTTCGCCCATGGTGAACAACGATAAAAAAGCCTTGCTGCTTGGGCTATGTTCCGTGGCGCTTTGGAGCACCGTCGCTACGGCATTTAAACTAAGTCTCGCCTATCTTTCGCCGCTTATGTTGGTGACGCTGGCGTCATTCACGTCGTTAGGCTTTTTTGGCGCGTGGGTTGTTGTCAGCGGTATTTGGCGATCACTACGGTTGGCAGCGCGGCGAGATATCGCCACAGCACTAGGTATCGGCGCGCTCAATCCTGCTTTGTACTACACACTGCTATTTGAAGCCTATGCGCGCCTTCCGGCGCAAGAAGCCATGGCGCTCAATTATACGTGGGCACTAACACTACCGCTGTTAGCAGCACCGCTTCTTAAGCAAGCGCTGACCAAACACGATCTTATCGCCGCCATCACAAGCTATGCCGGCGTCCTAGTCATTGCCACCCGCGGGGCACCGTGGACATTGTCTATGGCCGAGCCCACAGGCGTCATGCTCGCGCTAGGTAGTACCGTTCTTTGGGCACTTTGCTGGATAGCAAATACTCGACACACTCTGGACCCGGTGGTGGCGCTGTTTTTAAATTTCTGCATAGCAAGCCCTCTGTTACTCGGTATTGTAATCGCACGCGGAGAATGGCAAACACCGTCCATGGAGGGTTTGCTCGGCGCGCTATACGTCGGTTTTTTTGAGATGGGCATCAGTTTCGTTTGCTGGCTTTATGCTATGCGACTTACCTCACGTACCGCGCGAATCTCAACGCTGATCTTTCTCGCGCCCGCCATCTCGCTCATTTTAATTGCCGGCGTGCTGGACGAGCCGGTTCATCGTTACACGTTGGTAGGATTGGCATTCATTCTTGGAGGTTTGTTTTACCAACATCGACCAGTGTCAGATTGATTCAACCAAACCATCTCCGTGACGAGATCTGCCTAGTTCTAAATGGGTCGCAATATTACCTAAAGCGTAATGGCATGCGACGAAAGCACCGCGGCTTAACTAGGCGACACCCAATTCAAATAAGCGCTCTTGAAGATAAGTGCGCGCAGTGTGGCGCTCAGATAACACAACGTCTGGTCGGGGATGGAGGAATAGCGGCAAGGACATGCGGCCACGTACCAGTGATTCGCATGACGGCGGAGCCACCTGATGCGTAGTCGAAGGCAGCCAGCCACCCGATGCCTCTTGCAACATATCGCCAATGTTGATCAGAACCTGATTGGGCTCATTAGGTACCGATAACCACCCGCCATCTTGAGTGCGAATTTGTAAGCCCGGACCATCGGCGGCGGGCAGTAGTGTCAGTAAATTGATATCTTCATGTGGTGCAGCACGCAACACAGACTGGCCTTGCGGTACCGGTGGATAATGCAGAACACGTAACATCGACTGCTGACTATCTTTGATCATTTCATGCAAGGGTTGGCTGAATCGAGCGCGAATATCGGCCGGTGTATAAGTTTCGACAAAACCCAGTAGCGTGCTAGCAAAGTCGACTGCTTGCGCAAAATAATCGGCTAAATTTTTACGCAAAGGCTCTGGACAGCGTCCCCAACTGTAGTACTGGAAATATTCTTTAAAATCGCGCTGTTCGTACCCTTTAGCATGCTCGGCTTGCGCAACCGAAAAATACCCATCCTGCCGAACTGGGTCCATCGGGTACCTTGTTGCCTCACCAGAAGCAAAAAAGTCTCGCCATTCTTGGTAAATAACTTTCACCAACGTCATATCCAGCGGGTGATCGATTAACGCGGCAAAACCAAACTGACGAAGCGAGGCCACAAACTGAGAGCCAAGCTGAGGATCGTGCCAAGACAGCAGTGGAAGCTGTTGAGTCATACTGTTGTGCTCACCTATCCCAGCGCGATAAAGAAGCCTGCTAAAGCTGCGCTCATCAAATTAGATAAAGTTGCAGCCAGAAGCGCTCTAAACCCGTAGCGAGAAATCTCATCACGGCGCATGGGAGCAACCGCTCCTAGCCCTCCCAGCAATATGGCAATTGACGATAAATTGGCAAAACCACACAACGCAAAAATAACAATCGCTTGCGAAGTGGATGAAAATTCAGCCGCCACGCCGGTATAGCCGACATACGCCACAAACTCATTGAGCACCAACTTCTGGCCAATCAAGCTACCCGCCAATTCAGCCTCATCCCACGGTACCCCAAGCACCCAGGCGAGGGGCTGAAAGACAACCCCCAAAAGTCCTTCGAGCGTGACTGCATCAAAACCCACGAGCGACCCAGCCCAGCCAAGCACACCGTTGAACAAAGCGATGAGTGCAATGAACGCCATCAGCATGGCCGCTATCGCGGCCGCCATATTAAGGCCGTTCATGGCACCGCTGGCTGCAGCGTCTACTAAATTGACATAATTCTCGTTGGCGGGGGAATCGTCGGCACCCGGCTCAACCGGAATATGCGTTTCGGGCTCTAACAGCTTCGCCATGAGTAGGCCACCAGGAGCCGCCATAAAACTGGCTGCCAGCAGATATTCCAGGGGTACCCCTAGGGCAACATAGCCGGCCATCACGGAGCCAGCTATGGATGCCATGCCTCCTACCATAACCGCAAACAGCTCAGATACCGTCATACCGGGTATATAGGGCTTGGCTACTAATGGCGCCTCGGCTTGCCCGACAAAGACATTGGCGGCCGCAGACAGAGATTCTGTATGGCTGGTCCCCAGCATTTTTCGCAGGCCGCCGCCCATAACACGTACTACCCACTGCATCAGACCAATATGGTAGAGCACTGCAATGAGGGCGCTAAAAAAGATAACCACAGGCAACACACTGAACGCAAAAACGAAACCAACGCTACTGCCCGCCTCGACCAAACCACCAAACATAAATTGAGTGCCAGCACGACTGTAATCCAAGAGAACACTGACGTAGTCAGATGCGGTGCGCAATACCGCATGGCCCCATGACGTAAACAAAGCCACGCCACCAATGGTAGCTTGCAGAGTAAATGCCATACCCACCGTCCGGTAATTAATCGCTTGTCTATCAGAAGAAAGCGCCCACGCCGCGAGGGGTAAAAGAAAAATGCCTATGAGGCTGGTCATATCAATTTTTTAGCCCAAAACAAGAGTGCAAACGATACCTGTGATTGCGTTCTAAGAGAACCTCAACACATCAAACAATGGTCCTTTGACACGCTATTTGACAGCACTCATCGCCTCAACGCGCTGAGTGAGTAGCAGCTCAAAGGCTTCATAGTTGCCATCGCAAGCGGCAAGGTCGTCGGCACTTAATACCTCAAAATAAGCGCCTGCCTTACACATCATCACTGCAGGCAGACGCCCTTTCGTAACGGCGGCCAGATCGGGGGGCTGCTCGTCCCTATGAAGCCAGATAACAGCGGGCTGCCCGCTACGCGTTGTCCGCCAGCGCGCTTTACCGCGAGGGTTCAAGCCATGCGTAATATCACAGAGCGAACACGACGCGTTGTGCACCAGCTTATCAGCAATATAACGTAACTCACCCATGAACGAGCCATCGGCGTTATACACAGCATAAATCGTGTTCGCCGAGGCGCTCATCGCTCCTACCGCCACTGTATCGCGCTAACCAACGATGTTCGGGCCACCGCTGCGGCTAACAAACTCACCCCTACTGACTCGCCGCCAGCGCCTGCTCTATATCAGCAAGAATATCGTCAATATGCTCGATACCAATCGATAACCGTACCAAATCGGTGGACACACCCGCACTCGCCAGTTCCTCCTCATTGAGCTGCCTGTGGGTCGTGGTAGCTGGATGACAGGCCAGAGATTTGGCATCTCCGATATTCACCAATCGCAAAATCATTTGCAGGGCATCAATGAAACGCGCTCCTGCTTCGGCCCCGCCTTGGATCCCGAAACTCAGAATCCCTGATGCCTTACCACCACAGATGCGATTACAGACTTCGTTATGTGGACTATCAGGTAGTGCGGCGTAATTTACCCAACTGACCGCAGGATGAGCCGCTAAGTACGCCGCCACTTTTTCGGTATTCTCGCAGTGACGTTCCATGCGCAACCCCAGTGTCTCCAGGCCCTGCATAATTTGAAAGGCGCTCTGGGGTGACAAGGCCGCCCCAGTATTACGCAGGGGTACTACACGACATCGACCAATGAAGGCAGCTGGACCCAGCGCCTCGGTGTAAACCACGCCATGGTAGCTAGGGTCGGGGGTATTCATGACCAGGAACCGCTCTGCATGTGCGGCCCAATCAAACTTGCCCGAGTCGATGATGGCACCGCCAATCGTTGTCCCGTGCCCGCCGATGTACTTGGTCAGCGAGTGCACCACAATATCCGCGCCATGATCGAATACGCGACATAAAAACGGAGTAGCCACGGTATTGTCCACAATCAGCGGGACTCCGGCTGCATGGGCAATATCAGCCCACGCCTGAATATCCACAACGTTGCCAGCGGGGTTACCAATGGACTCGCAATAGAGCGCCTTGGTGCGCTCATCGATTAACGATTTTACGCGCTCGAGGTCTTCGGCCCCAGCCATACGCACTTCAATACCTTGGCGAGGAAAGGTATGCGCAAACAAATTATAGGTGCCACCGTAAAGCTGACTGGTAGATACAATGTTGTCACCCATACCGGTAATAGCTTCAATTGCATAGCGAATAGCAGCCATGCCTGACGCAACAGCAAGCGCGCCTACGCCACCTTCAAGGGCTGTAAGACGCGCCTCCAACACCGCGTTGGTTGGATTCATAATGCGCGAGTAAATGTTGCCAGGCACGGCTAAATTGAATAGATCGGCACCGTGCTGAGTGTCATTAAAAGTAAATGAGGTGGTTTGGTAAATAGGCGTGGTTGCCGCGTTGGTGGCGGGGTCGCCGTCAAAGCCCTCATGCAGGGCAATGGTTTCAGGTTTCATATGTTATCCGTGATTGTGTTAGAAAATAATTAGTCGAACTCTCGATCAGCGCTAGCGAAGTGCCAATAAACCAGTGCACCAAAGACCGCAATAAATGCCGCCAGCTGAAATACCGCCGTCCACGATTGGGTGACATCCAAGACAATACCCGAGACGAACACCCCGACGCCAGCAGACAAGGAGCCGAGCGTATTGGTAACTCCCATGAGCAGGCCCGATTGATTAGGAGCTAGTTCAAGATGATTAGTCGCAAAACCACCGACCGAGCATGCGGTCATGGCGTTACTGAACGTCACCAGCAAAACACCAACGAGCACCGACTGAGCATAACCCAGTAGCCCCAGCCCGATTGCAACGCTACCAAACGCTAGGGTCTGCATAAGCCGACGTATGCGCAACCGATCGACGCCTCGTTTCACAAAATAATCAAAAATACGACCGGCTACCGGCGTGAAAAACATAGCCGCCAAGGAAGGTGCGATGGCCAACACGCCAACCTTTGAAAAATCTGCTCCCAAGCCTTGGTTAATGTATGTGGGCAGCCATGAAAGCATGAGAAAAATCGTCCAGTTCAAGCTCATATGAGCCACCGCAATGGCCCACACTGGCCGCGACTGCAACAGGCCCTTGAGAGTAATTTTGGGGTATGGAGTATCGTCACTCGTCGACGAAGTTGCACTCTGAACACTCGCTTTACTGGGCAAAGACCGGGTTGTCGGCGCCCAAAATACAAACCAGACCAAGCCTATAGCTCCATAGAAGTAAAAAGCATGCTGCCAAGACCAAGCCTCAATGAGATAAGGTGTAGCGACAAGTGCAATAACGCTACCACCGGCAATACCCGAATTCATAAAGCCAACCGCGGTTGCTCGACGGTCTTCGGGCACCCATTTCGCATAGAGCGCGTAAATTGAGGGCCAAGTGACCGCCTCTGCCACGCCCATTAAAAAGCGACACACCACCAGCGCGGCCAAGCCCAATGCCGCAGCGGGTGGCGTAAGCAGGGTAAAGACAGACCACAGAAGAACGCCCATGCCCAAAACCCATTTGCCGCCAAACCGATCAGCCAGTAAGCCCGCGGGGACTTGCAAAGTGAGGTAGCCAATGAAAAAAGCGGCCATGACGGCGCCTTGAGTGGTGGCGTCCCAATTGTTTTCAGCAGCCATGGGAATGATGGCAATAGAAATAGCAATTCGATCAATAAAGCAAATATAGACCGCTACAACAGTCAGGCTTACCAACCAGATTGGCGAGTTACTCAGCATTGTGCAAATCCGCACTAGGGGGTTATCCCCTCGGGATGCCTGGTTAGACATGGACTATACTTGGGCTCCGAATGATTACCCCACTGTACATGGGAGCCCCCGCCATGCCTATGCATCGGTTAGAAAAATCTGTGCTATCGCTATGCACTGTCTTGGCACTTTTCGTTCATAGTTTACCTGCACAAGCCTGGTGGGATTTGGGCCATACCAGCCTTTGCGACGTGGCGTACAGTCTGGTTACGGCGAAGACGCGAGAAACAATTGACCGCCTTTCCTCTCTAAGTGATAACACAGGCCTCCTAAAACCAGAGCGGTTTGCTAAAAGTTGTACCTGGGCCGATCGCATAAAAAAAGATCAACCTCATACACGCACTTGGCACTATTTAAACTCCCAACCCGGCGACACCTCAATAACGCAAATTAGACGCCCCAATGATGGTGACATCATGACCGCTCTGGCATCGCAACTTGCCGTGCTGTCAAACAAAAACGCCAATTCGGTTGAGCGTGCCATTGCATTACGTTGGGTTGGCCATCTCGTGGGTGACCTACATCAGCCCATGCACTTGGGCTATGAGACCGACTGGGGCGGCAACAAATACCGCATGAGCATGCCGCCCTCGATCAGAGAAGTGCTGCATGAAGATCGACGCAAAACCACAAATATGCATGCGGTTTGGGACGGTTATTTGCTTATTTATGCCACTCACAAACGAGACGGAAATCTCAAAGAGCTTATCGGTCAACCAGTGGCCAACCACGTCATCAATATCGACGAATGGGCCAATGAGATCCTCGCTCTTCTCCAAATGTCTCAACTGCGCTATGCGACTACCGATCGACTCGATGAACTCAGTGAAGCATACCTAGCCGATAATGCGGACACTGCTGTATCTCAAGTGAATCTCGCCGCTCATCGACTCGCATTATTGCTCGATGCCGCGCTCAATGCGCCGTCCAGAAAAGCATACTGACTCGGGTCAGTCACAGATACACGGTGTCAGTAAGTGGCGGGCGAGCGGCCCGGGAAGCTACGAACACTCAGCCTTTGGTGCTCGTGGGTCATGCCGGGTCTGACACCGGAAGGTGTCTATCAGTCGCTCCACGATATTCGCTTGGTGATAGACACCTTCCGCTGCCTGCCCCTACCACTGAGGCCACTCTAGGCAGTGATTGCCATGGTAGGGCCGTTTGTCGGGTGCTTGCTGGCATAAAGCGAATGTCGTGGAGTGACTGCCAGTAAGTGGCCGGCGGGCGGCTCGACTCTCAAACAAAAAAAAGGGCGCCCTGAGGCGCCCTTTTGATAGTACGGATCGCTTAGAAGCGGTAGTTCAGACCGACACGTATTTCCCACAGCGATGCCTCACCCACACGAGTCTCGGCTTGGCCGTTATCTTGCTGTGCTTGAGTCACACCATACGGGAAGATAGGTCGCTCCATCACACCCCAGTCGTCATTCAACAGGTTGGTAACGTTATCGATGATGATGAATGCGCTACCACGATGCTCAGGTGTCAGACCGGGGAATTCCTGCGTGATACGCAAATCAGCCTTGGTCCACCAGCTACCATCCTGCTTGTTTCGCGTACCGGGTTCAACCAGTACCACGTCGCCCTCAAAGTAGGGTGTGAAGCCGTAAGCCAACTGACCCTCAAACTCTGGTAAAACGATACTGTAGGGCGTGCCCGAGTTACTCTGAGCGAACAGCGAGAAGCGCGTCTCGTAATTAGCAAACAACTCGGTGGTGTAGTTTAAGACAGCCGTGAAGCGGTGCTCAACGTTGTAGTTAGACGTTGACAGTACCTCTTCCTCTGGATCAAAGAATGTGCGGTTAGTGTAGTTTGAGAACGCGACAGACGACGTCATTGGGTTAACGTCTTTGGCGTCAGTCCACGCGTAGCCCAAGCGCATGTCTAATCCAAAGTCGAAGGCCTTGAAAAGGCTTACCGACAGAGACTCAGACTCATTACCCTTTGAGCTGTTGGTTAGCACAAACGTAGGTACACGCACGCTGTCGTACACAGGGCGACCATCGGCGCTGGTGCCCACTTGCTCTAGATCACCGTGCTTGTAAATCGCCGTGTCTTCACCGCGGGTGATTTGAGCGTCGGCTTGCAACGTGTAGCCGTCGCCAAACTCCCAAGTCATGCCCAGCGCATATTTCCACTCGGTGGGAGCCTCAAAATCGGGGTCCAGGTACACAATTTCGAAGTTGGAGCCATTACCGGCTGCAACCTCATTGGCGAGCCCCGTGGGTACACCATAGCCGGGGCCACAGGTAGGCACACCGCTCTCACAAAGCGTGTAGTCAAAATCGAATAGCGCCAAGGCTGATACATCAGAGAAGTCACCGCGACCGGCTCGGTACAGTGCCTGCACTGAGGTAGTGTTGGTATTTGAGTAAACGTTTGAGTACCAAACGTTGGGATTACCACCCGAGAAAAGGCCCACGCCTCCACGCACAGTGATGTCATCTGTTGCCTCAAACGTAAAACCAAATCGTGGCAGCAAAAGATCTACACCATCCAATGTCGCCGTGTTTGAGAAGCCATAATCGGCAACAAAGTCGGGATTCTCATTGGGGACATCATTGGTCTCGTAGTAGTCGTAACGCAGACCAAAGGTGAGTAACAGACGGTCGTTGAACTGCCACTCATCTTCAATGTAGAACGTGTTGACGTCGTAGGCCCACTCAACCGCTGAATCGGTGTCAACGTTGCTGATGGCATTACCGTAGTAAACGCGTTGCGCGAGACCGGCCTCAAAGTCATCAATACTATTGAAGCGAATCTCTGTATCGGTGTGCTGGTAAAAGAGGTTATAGACCTCAATAGATTCACGTTCAAAGCCACCCGTGATAGTGTGATCACCCAACGTGTAATGACCGCGAAGCACCAACTGCTCTGTATCCCAATTCAACGCATTCGCATGGCGGCTGTCGTCGGCGCCAAGGTAAACGTTCACACCATCGCCTGCGCGAATTTGAATCTCACCAAAGTCGGGACCCGACACAGCCTGCTGGAGGAAGTTAACGTCGCTAATACTGTAGCGAACTTCGGTTGAGAAGTTACTGCTCCAATCTGAATACCAGTTTAGCGTGTATGACTCGAGCTCCGCTCCGCGCTTGTAGAAGTGCTTGCTGAATTCGAACTCATTGAGGTCGCCGTCTGATGGGGTAAAGTTGAATGAGTCATTGTACATATAGGTCAGAGCCAAACGCTGCGCGTCAGTCACATACCAATCGATCTTGGCTAGGTATTTCTCGTCCTCGAAGTCGAAAGGCTCGGCTTTTGCCGTACCGGGATCGTAGCCATATACATCGCGCGCTATTTGGGCAATACGGTCAAGTTCCGCCTGCGAGATAAGCACTTCGTTCACTGCACCCGAGCCTATCGCGCCACGATCGTTCAAATCGACACCGTCATACTTCTCATAAGCTCCATAGAAGAACAGCTTGTCTTCCAAAATGGCACCGCCAATCTCGAAACCATAACGGGTCTCATCATAGGATTGTGATTCGATAGTATCGCCTTCCAGTTTGTCACCACGGAGCGAATCGCTGCCATAGTCGAAGAACACCGAGCCAAAAATCTCGTTACCTCCGGTTTTGGTAACAGCATTCACGTTACAAGCCGAGAACCCACCGTACACCACACTCATCGGAGCTAGCTCAACCGCCACACTCGAGATAGCATCGAAGGGGAAGGGCATGCGCTGCGTTGGATAGCCGTTGCTGTTCAGACCAAAGCCGTCATTCAAGCGAATACCGTCAACAGTAAGGCTATTGAAACGCGGGTTAGCACCGTTACACTGAATGGAGTCGACGCCACTGGACTGATCAATGAAGATACGTGGGTCCTGACCAATGATGTCGTTGATATTGCGGTTGATCGCAGGAGAGTCTTGTAAACTTTGCAGATCGAAAATAGCGGTTGGGCCAATAGCCGTCTCTGCAACAGCCACACGCTGCGCCACAACGATCACTTCCTCTTCAGCGCTTAAACGATAGTTCATGACCGCTGTTTGGCCGACTGCCAACTGCATACCCTCGGTGCTAGCCTTTTGAAGACCGTTGGCGTCTACGGTGACGTCATAGGCCACGCCCGCCGGTAATCCGCGAAGTGAATACCCACCGTTGACGTCGGTCGTAACGGTCTTGCTAATACCTGTTGTCGATGAGGTCACCACAACAGTAGCGCCACTGACGGAGTTGCCAGCGAGATCGGTCACTACGCCACGAATCATGGCGGAGGTCTCCTGGGCGTAGACGCTATTTGATGTACCTACAACGCCTAAGAGGACAGTGCCAGCGATAGCGCTGACCAACGCTTTACGCGCAAATAACTGTGCAACGGTTTTCTTCATGATGAAACACTCCTGGGGAATTGGACTGTCCGAGAATCGGAGTGCGAAGTGTAAGCCGCAAAGGGTTACCAATTTATTGCAGTGTTAAATTTTCACAAGAATTTTCTGTTTCGTACGAATCGAGCCAGGCAGTGCCAACACACCAGCACTGCGACATTAAGTCATCCGCATTGGGAGCCCGGGCGTAGGCTGATTACATGCTTACTGCTAATGACAAATGCGACACCTACACTGGTTCCAAACAGATTTGAGACTTTACGACAACCCTGCATTGACCAGCCACAGTGCAGCCCAATCCTTACTCTGTGTATATCTCATGCCGAAACCTCGACCCTGGTGCAATATCACTGGGTTCGGCGCGCAGCGGGATCGTTTCCTGAGAGAATCGCTGCAGGATCTGCGCAGTCAATTACAGGCCCTCGGCCAAGATCTCATGGTTTTGGAGGGTTCTCCCGAATTGGTCCTTCCCGATTTGGTGTCTCGGTTTGCCATTAACGAAATCTCTACATCGTTCACACCCGGCTATTACGAACGCCAAACTCTCGAACACCTGCAAGCCAAGCTAAACATTCCCGTAGAGGTTCATCGAGGCAACTCGCTGTTTGACAGCACTGAGTTACCCTTCGACCTGGAGGCTATGCCCGGCGTATTCTCGCCTTTTCGCCGCAAAGCGGAGAAACTCACTGTGCGCATGGCTAGACCCGAGCCCCAATTTTTGCCGCCACCGCCGGCCGGGCAATTCGATGCGATTCCCCCTGCTCTAGCGGCAGCCAACCCAGCACTGCCTTTGCCAGGTGGAAGAAACGCCGGATTACGACGCGTACGCCAGTTCATCTCCGACACAGAGGCGATTACTCAGTATAAGGAGACCCGTAATTGCTTAGACGGCATGGATGGATCGAGTACCTTTTCGCCTTGGATCGCCAATGGCAACTTATCTGTGCGCGAGATTGCACATGCAATTTTTGAGTTTGAGCGTCTGCGTATAAGTAATGAATCAACCTATTGGCTGTTTTTTGAACTGCTATGGCGTGAGTTTTTCTACTGGCGCGCAGTACTCGACGACCAACTGTTATTTAAGGCGGGGGGCGTAGCGCGCAAAATTCGTGGCTGTAGTTTCGAGCCTCGTGCCTTTGCCCGCTGGTGTGCAGGCGATACCGATCACCCGTTGGTAAATGCGCTCATGCGACAGCTCACAGCAACCGGTTGGATGAGCAACCGAGGTCGACAAATCGCTGCCAGCGCGTTAATCCACGAGTTGGGTGTGGACTGGCGCTTTGGAGCGGCCTTTTTTGAAAAGCACCTAATTGATTATGACGTTGGTAGTAACTATGGCAACTGGCAATACATTGCCGGCGTGGGCTGCGATCCGCGTGGTGGCCGCCATTTCAACCTCGAAAAACAAGCCGCCCAACACGATCCAGATGGCTTATTTACCACCAAATGGGGGGGCTTTCGGCCGAAGCAACCCGCCTATGTGACTGACGCCGCCGATTGGCCTGTGAATCAGCATTAATGGGCATGCGAAAAAAATCGGAGTTACCCACCAAAGTGTGCCCAGTATGCGAGCGCCCTTTCACCTGGCGTGCTCGCTGGAAGAATAACTGGGACAACATTGTCTACTGCTCCAAGCGCTGCTCTGGCCAGCGCTATAAACTCAAGCGGCCACCTAGTCCCGGTTAGGCGCGAGTATCCGAAGTGATTAGCCGGCTAGGCCCGCCAGCACGGAATTCGCCCATTCAATGATGGCGCCCTTCTCAGCAGTGTCACGCTTTCGCCAGTTAGCTAAAATCAGACCCATGCGTGCGTTTTTCTCCAGATACGTGGCGTGGCGATCAATAAAATGCCAATACAAGCTATTGTATGGACAGGCATCTGCACCCGTCGTCTTAGCGGGGTTATAAGGGCATTGTTTACAGTGGTTACCCTGCTTTTGGATGTATTTACCGCTAGCAGCGTAAGGTTTACTCGCCATAAGGCCGAAGTCGGCATGCAATGCCATCCCTGCGGTATTGGGCAGCTCTACCCATTCATACGCATCTACATAAACGGCCAAATACCAGTCACAAACCGCCTTCACATCTAATCCGGCAAGCAGTGCAAAATTGCCGATCACCATCAGCCGTTGAATATGATGGGCATAACCAAGGTCGAGCGACTGTTCCAGCGCTTTGCTCAAGCACCGCATCTCTGTGTTGGCACTCCAAAAAAATTCCGGTAGTGGCCGGTGCGCCTCAAACGTATTGTGCTCGGCGTAATCGGGCATAAAACGCCAATACACACCGCGCACATACTCCCGCCAACCTAATACTTGGCGAATGAAACCCTCCGCGGCCGACAGGGAGCAAAAACCCGATTTAAATGCCTGTTCGACGCGACGACAAACCGCCAAAGGCTCGAGCAAGCCGCAGTTTAAATACATGGATATTAGGCTGTGGAAAACCCAGGGGGACTCTTCGACTAGAGCGTCTTGGTAGGTGCCAAACTGGTCAAGCGCATGCTGACAAAACCACTCGAACTGCCGTTCTGCGTCGGCGTGCGTCACCGCCAATCGGAACTGCTGCAGATCGCCCGGGTTATTGGGAAAGGCCACAAGAACCTCGGCAATGACCTCTTGGGTCAAGGCATCGGGACTAACATCGGGCCGCTGTGGAATCGGTGTTTGGTTGCGCCACCCCACACGATTATCGGCATCGTAATTCCACTTCCCACCCACTGGTTCACCGTCATCCAGCAAAATGTCATAGCGTTTGCGCATTTCACGGTAGAAGTACTCCATGCGCAGCTGCTTGCGACCTTCAGCCCATTGATTAAATTGGGCGAGTGACGACAAAAACCGTGTGTCATCTAGCACCTCAACGGCAATGTTTAATGACGCAGACCAGCCGGTCATCGCTTGCCTCAAGCGAAATTCACCAGGTGCACAAACACGTAATTGCTTTATGCCACCCGCCGTTGTTGCGCGTGCAACCGCGGCCTCTAGCGAGGCGACGTCATCTTTTAAGTGGTAGTAAATCACCTCAAAGCCCTGCGCCCGCAGCGCTTGAGCAAAGTGCCGCATGGCGGAAAAAAGCAGAACTATTTTATGCCGATTGTGGCGTACATAACGGGCCTCCTCAGCAACTTCTGCTAGCAAAATCAGATCTTGCCCGGGGCGCGCCTCAGATAGCGCTGGATTATTCATGCCGAGCTGGTCGGCCAGAATCAAAATAAGCTGAGATTCTCGCTTCGGCATTATTCTTCGATCCAGGGAAGCAGTAACGCCCGCACATTAACCTGGGCCTTAAGTCGCGCCGCCAGCATGAACAGCCCGGCTATTTTTCGGTGAATGTAAGCCGCGTCAACCGGGGGCGCTTCCCAGAATTCGCGAAATTCTCGCAGCTCTTCGCCCATTATTGCCGTCTCCTTAGGAATGTTTGATGCGCCAAAATCATAGGCTTCCGCAGCCAATACAGGGCCAAGCACGGTTTGGGCAAGATCGAGCAAGACTTCGTGGTAACGCGACCCCACCGGTCCCATTCGATAGCCTGCCTGCTCTGCCGCTACCGTGATGGCTTCACGGTCACCGGCGACAATGGCGCGTAATAGCGCTTTGTAGGCGTTGATAAAGGCGGCTTTAAAGCGACGCGTGGCGCCAAAATCCAACAGTACCACCTGGCCGGTATCCGGATCGTATTGATAGTTGGCAAAATTGGGGTCTGTTTGTACTAAGCGCAGTTCAAACATTTCAACAAACAGCAATTCGAAGAGTAGCGACATTACGCGATTACGCTCGTCCTGATCTTCATCGAGCACTTGCTCAATGGGAATGCCGGGTACAAACGTCATCCCCAAAATACAATTCGTGCTGTAACCGGGGATAACACGCGGCAGTAAAAATCGCTCGTCATCGCCCAACGCACGCACAAATGCCTTTAAGTACCGAGCCTCTTGCTCGTAGTTCGCCTCGTCGTGTAGTTGCTCTTTCATCTGTGCAAGGAGCGGTTGAATGTCGATGTGCTTGGGCAGTAAACCTGATAACCGCAAAAGCGTGGCAAGATTATTCACGTCGCTTCCAATGCTATCTTGCACGCCTGGGTATTGAATCTTTAGAACCGCTGCACGCCCATCCCGCGTTTTCAACCGATGCACTTGTCCAATAGAGGCTGCGGCAAAAGGTTGGCGCTCAAAGCCAGGAAGTTTTGCTGCATAATTTTTACCGTAGGCACTACACAGTACGGATTCAAGCTGACTATCTGGCATGGCATAGGCCGATGAACGTAGCGTGGCCAAAATATCGGCAAGTTCTCTGGGCAAAAAATCACCGGTGTCCATGGAGAGAATTTGCCCGAGCTTCATGGCGGCACCGCGCATCTCCGATAATTGCTTAGTGAGACGGCGGGCATTACTAGGCGTCAGTAATAAATCTTTGGCTTTCGGGCGCTTTCCGCTACTCACCTGCTTAACGCTCTCGGCCAGCATATTGCCAGCCACACCACTGGCAAGGCGCACAAACTTACCCAACCGGCGGGCACGACCCTTTGGAACCGCGCGCAACTCGTCGGTCATGGGGTTACCTCACGCTGCTCGATAAAGGGGGCAACGACATCCCAGGCATTGAACTGCGCCTCAAGCATGGCGATAAAAGTGAAGACCCCAGTGAGCTTTCTAGCAATCAGCGCAAATTCTGCATTGGGGATACTAAAATGACGGCTGGCCGCAGAGTTAGCCGCTTTTTTTCCAGCCCGCGCCACTAAACTCGACAGCGCCCAACAGTATTGCCCTTCAGAGTTAAGGTACATAGCCGGTAAATGTTCGGCAGGCCTAAGGGGCTCTAGCAGGTGCTGGATAAAACTACGAAACGTATTGCGCGCATGGTCAGTACTGTCTGAATGCAAACAACCCAAGCGTTCGAGCGCATTAATAAGTGCCTGATCATTACCTTCAAGACCGGCGATCATGGTATCGGCAAGCGCCTGTCGCACCTCTAAGTCCAGTGCGATGACTGACCCAAAGTCGAGCAAAACCAAACTTCCCGAGGCTGGGTCGATCAGATAATTGCCAAAATTAGGATCCGCTTGCATAAGCCCTAGCTCGAAAACCTCTAAAAAAAATAACTGCAGCATAGTTTTGCCCAACGCATCTCTCAGGGGTTGGGTAAGTTGCCGCACTAAAGATGGCGAAAGCCGTTCGCCGATCATGTAGTCCATGATCAAGACGTCTTCTCCGCTGAGATCCGCATGGTACTTTGGCACCAGAACGGGCGCGTCAAGCCTCTGCTGGTCGCACCAAAGCGCAACCGCATTGCCAACACGTGCAGCCATTTGACGCTCACGAGAATAATCCACTTCCGCCAGTAACTGACTGCGTAATAACGCTAGCCAACCGTCAAACTCGCGACTGGCTGGAATCCAGCGTGCCAAGGTAAGCATACGAACAACGGCATCAAAATCTTCCTCAAGCACATCCACCACGGTGGGATACTGCACCTTAACAACCACGGATTGATGTGAACCCCGTAAGGTGGCTCGGTGTACTTGAGCAAGCGAGGCCGCTGCTAGAGCCGTTGTTTCTATCGTCAAATCTTCAAGCCGATCACCCAAGGCTTCGGTCAGAACCGGCTGAATATGGCGCCAGTCGAGTCGTTGCGCGTCGGACTCAAGCTCATGCAATGCTTGGGTGAGTGGAGACGGTAAAAAATGTTCTCCAAGGAGTGCAAACATCTGCCCTATTTTGACATAACTGCCTTTCAACTCGCCCAGTTTGGACGCAAATCGCTTGGCCTCGCGTTGCAATCGGGCATCATCGCCTCTCCCGCCTAACTTCCGCAGAGCACCGTCTAGCGCAAAGGCGCCTCCGGCACGAGCACTGGCAATAGAAAGGGCAAAACCGCGCCCGATGGCGCCGCGTTTAATGGGTCTGTCTTTTGGCATGCAGGTGGTACGCAGCCTATGCACGACCGGACCGCCGCTGCATAGGCTTTGTTCAGGACTCAGCTATCGAGTAATAACTGACCAAGGTGTTTACGATGATGCCCAGCGTCACTAAATGCTTGTCGGGTCCACTGTGCTCGGCGGATAAACAGCGTAGAGTCGCAGTCCCAGGTAAAACCAATACCGCCGTGGAACTGAACGGATCGGTCGCCAGCAAATGTGAGAACCTCGGTTGCCTGGGCTTTAGCCATTCGGCAGGCTACCTCGGCGTCCACGCTCAGCGGCTCATCACCCACGAGCGTTGCTGCATGGTAGACAAACGATCGTGCGTCCTCCATGCCGCAGTAAATATCAACCGTCGGATGCTTGAGCGCCTGATACGAACCAATGAGCTTGCCAAATTGTTTGCGGGTTTTCAGGTAATCCACAATCACATTGAGGCATCGTGCTGTAGAGCCTGTGGCCTCGGCACTGACTAATAAAGCGCCCAGCAAACCAAAATCGCGTAGCGCAGAAACCACCTGGCTACCTGTGAGGGTTGCTAGGGGTTTCACGCCGGTGAAATCCACATTCGCCGATCGCTTGGTGAGATCGATAAGCGTATTTTCGGTAATCGCTGACTCCGCTAGGGACGCGCGCTCTACAACAGCCAAGGCAGGCGCATTACCAAGGTGGCAAACAACGACATAAATTGACGCAATGCCCGCATCGGGAACCATCATTTTGCGCCCTTGTAATGTGCCGTTATCAGTCAGAGCGAGTGCCGTATTGGTAGCACCCCAATCTCCGTTGTCGAGCAACGCAACCGTTGCTATCTCTCCACCTGCGATGCGCGACAACAAGGCGTCCAAAGTGGCGCCACCCTCTGATCCACCCTGTGGCCCACCCGCCCGTACAAGTAACTGTCCAGCGAGCGTTGTACTGATGAGCGGTGTGCCTAACAAACCCGAACCCAAGGATTCGATAACGGGAACGACCGAGCCCACACCCATGGCCGCCCCCCCTGCACTCTCAGGCAGAGCAATGCCTGTCCAACCCAAAGCCACCATGTCTTGCCAGACCGTTTCATCGAAACCCGTCACCGTTTCAAGCTGGGCACGCACCGCCTCGATCGGCGCTTTATCGGCTACGAAGCCCCGCGCAACATCAAGCAGCATGCCCTGTTCTTCGGTAAGATTAATGGAGAGGTCACCCATTACTGATGTCATATTCAGACCTCCTTATTTTGGTAAACCAAGCACATGCTCGGCAATAATGTTGGCTTGAACTTCGGTGGTACCACCGCCAATGGTGGCGCCAAAGTTGGAGAAATACGCGCGCTGCCAAAACCCGCCCTGATACGCGTCAGCATCGCCTACGTACAGAGCGCTGTGGCCACCTTGCATCGCTGCAGTAAATAACTTCATCCGGCGCGAGTATTCAGTCCAGCGATACTTAGAAGACAGCGGCAAGCCCATGGGATAGTCGTTAGTCAAATGTTCAATGCGCATACGACTGCGCGAAAGTCCAACGGCTTTGGCCTCCATAATAAGCTTTACCGCCTCATCGCGGGTCACTGGATCATTTAATAATGGCTCGCCATCGCGGGTGTATTGGCGCAATTCACCTACCGCGTCGTCAATATCAATGGCCACCATCCAATGACCGCTGGCTTGGCCCGCGTTTACGCCACGCTCGTACTCGAGTGTTTTCATGGCGACACTCCAACCTTTACCCTCTTCCAACATCAATGTTTCTGCGGGTATGCGCGCATCAGTAAAGAAGACCTGATTAAAGCCATACTCTCCGGTGACTTTGCGAATTGGATGTGCATCGATTCCGGCCACCTTCATAGGTGCCAAGAAAAAGGACAGACCATCATATTTACGCTCAGTTTGCGTATTGGTCCGCGCCAATAAAATCATGTGATCCGCAAAATTACCTAACGTGGTCCAGATCTTGGAGCCATTGATAATGTAATCGTCACCATCGCGCACGGCCCGGGTTTGCACGCTACCTAAATCCGAACCGTGGTCGGGCTCTGAAAAACCCTGACACCAGATTTCGCCCCCCGACAATATGCCTTTAACGTATTTGCTCTTAGCCTCTTCGGAACCAATATCCAGTAACAAGGGGCCCACCCAATTCAACCCTATGGTATTAAACAAAATGGGTGCCTTTACCCGCTGTAATTCCCGATCAACGATAGCCTGATACGCAGGATCGGCACCTTGCCCACCGTACTCACTGGGCCAATGCATTCCCAAGAAGCCGGCACTCCATACCTTGTGCTGCCAAGCCCTGAGAAAATCCAACTGCTGCTCGGTACCTACTTCCAAAAAACTCAGGGGTAAAAGAAAGCCCGGGTCGGCGGGCACATGCTCTTCCACCCAAGCACGTACATCGCGTTTGAAATTCTTCAACGCCTGCTTATCGTCCGTCATCCATCCGTCTCCTGCGTTTTTATTCAACCTATTTACAAACCATACTGGCGTGCAGCCAGATCTCGCATAATTTCCTCGGAACCACCACCAATGGCATTGACACGAACTTCGCGGTAAATGCGCTCAGAGCGACTGCCGCGCATAAAGCCCATCCCGCCCAAAATTTGCAACGTCTCACGCGCGCAATACTCCATAACCTCGCTGGCCTGCACCTTTAGTAAGGCAATATCACCTGGGTTGGGATGTCCCGCAACAATCGCTTCGTTGCAGCTACGTATATAAGCCTGGGTGGCATTGAGTTTTTGCTTCATGGTGGCAATTTTGTGTCGGATCACTTGATGATCGGCAAGGCGCTTGCCGAACGTTTGTCTTTGGCGCGCCCAATTGACCGCCTCTTCGAGACACACGCGTCCATACGCCTCCATTTGAATGGCCATACCCATTCGTTCACTGTTGAAATTGGTCATGATTACCTTGAACCCCTGATTTTCCTCACCAATCAACTGATCAACGGGCACACGAAGATTGTCGAAATACAGCGTCGCCGTGTCCGACGCCCACCACCCCTGCTTACGATCCAGAGCGGTCCGTGAGAACCCTTCTATATTGGTGGGAATCAGCAGCATAGATATCCCGCCAGGGCCAGGCCCGCCCGTGCGTACAGCAGTTGATACGTAGTCGGCACGCATGCCTCCGGTGATGTAGGTCTTTGAGCCATTGACCACAAAATGATCGCCCTCACGAACGGCTGTGGTACTCAAATTAGCCACATCTGAGCCACCTCCGGGCTCAGTGATTCCCAAAGAGATCCAGCGCTCCCCCCGCAGTACAGGCGGAGCTATGGTCGCTTTCATGCTGTCGCTGCCCCAGTTTAGGATGGGAGGTAACCCGATGCCATGAACCATAAGGCTGGCATTGATGCCACCCACACCTATTCGAGCTAACTCTTCACTGGCGATTTGGCTAAACCAAACGTCGCCGGGTACACCACCAAACTCCTCGGGGTAGCCCAAACCCAGTAGTCCGATTTCAGCCGCTTTGGGCCAAAGCTCTATCGGAATATGTCCGGCCTCATCCCAATCTTCGGCGTAAGGCATGATCTCTTGGTCGATAAATCGACGCAGCTGATCACGCCACGCGTGATGATCAGCAGTTAAGTTGGGGTTGGGGAGTCGTGCACTGTCAAAATCGAGACTCATAAAGCAGCACCGCTATTGGCTTTTGAACTTTGAGTATGTTTGTATACGACTTGTTCGAGCGGCGCAATGGCGTACTAACGGCACATCCCCTGTTCGACGATAATCCGCGGTAAACTTATATGATACGTGGGCCAAGCTTTGGAACAGCAATCCAGACGCTCCCACAACCCGTATGCAAGGCTCAGACCGTCAAACTTGCGGCTCCTTTAGATCCAGACCCGAGATCCACCATGAAATACCGCGGCCAAGCCGACTACGACCACGCAACCGTACCGTTAACCGGTGTGCTGCTGACCAATCTCGGCACGCCTGACGGCCCGACTAAGCAGGCGCTGAGGCCATACCTGAAACAATTTTTGAGTGACCCTCGGGTGGTTGAGGTACCGCGAGCTATCTGGTGGTTTATTCTCAATGGAATTATCCTCAATACACGCCCAAAGCGTTCAGCTGAGGCCTATCGTGAAGTGTGGACCGAGCGCGGCTCGCCCTTGTTGTATCATTTAGAGGATCAGGTCAAAGGCGTGGCAACACAGCTGCAATCCACCTTTGGTCAAGCCGTTATGGTTCGCGGCGCTATGCGCTATGGCAACCCCTCAATCAGCTCCGTAATGGAAGAAATGGCCAATGCAGGAGTACAAAGGCTGGTCGTTTTGCCGCTTTATCCGCAATACGGCGGCCCAACAACCGGCTCCACTTTTGACGATTTAGCCGCCGACTTCCGTCAGCGACGCTGGCTGCCCGACTTACGATTTATTAGTAGTTATCACGATGACCCTCGATATATCAGAGCCATCGCCAACTCCATAAAACGACACTGGGAAACGCACAGCCGCGCCGAAAAATTGATCTTCAGCTACCATGGCATGCCCAAACGTTATTTGCTGAGTGGTGACCCTTATCACTGCCAGTGCCACAAGACAACTCGCTTGGTAGCGGAAGAACTCGAGCTTTCATCCAATGAGTTCTTAACAACTTTCCAATCACGGTTTGGTCGTGAGGAATGGCTGAAACCTTACACGGATGAAACCCTCAAGGAGCTGCCTGACGACAACACCCGATCGGTGCAGATCATCTGCCCGGGTTTTTCAGCTGACTGTTTGGAGACGATCGAGGAAATAGGCATGGAAAACCGTGACTACTTCCTGGAAGCGGGGGGTGAACGCTACGAATATATCCCCTGCCTCAATGCACACGAGGAACATATCCAGACGTTAACCGCACGTATTCACGACGAGTTACTGGGATGGAAATCTCGACCCTTTGATGCTCAGCAGAGCAAACATGCAGCACAGAGCATGGGTGCCGAGCGCTAACACCCAAAGGCGAGTGGCAGCCTACACCGAGACGCTACACGCCGCGCGTCTGCAACCTAAACTGAAACACCACCAGCCTTTAACTGTGGTGGCCGTTTTCAATCACGCCGATTGACCACGCCAGTGTGATACCCACCATAAACAACAGTGTCAACTTTAATCGGTCGTGGCTGTGGAATTGAACCTCCGGCAATAAATCACCCAGCGCAATGCATATAAAAGCGCCGGCAGAGAACGCCAGTGCTGAAGGTAATAAAAGACCATCGGTTTGAACCGGATCGATCAAGCCCCAAAATATCAACGCCGAAATGGGGCAGAGTAGAGCAAAAGCGATATTAATCACTTGGCGCTGACTCACACCAAGGCCCGAGGCGCTTGCCACTGTTTCGATAGAGAGAGAGTCTAGGGGCTTGTGAAGCAAAATCGCCAGAAATACGCCCACACCCAATATGCCAGCGGTCTCGGGTAGCTCAGCACGCATCACAGCACCCAGTGCAACACCATCGACGATGGTGTGAATACTCAGACCCAGCAACAAGCCTAGCCACGTGAATGGACCCCGCGCTGGCTCGGCGTGGGCATGGTCATGCGCTTCTGCGTGGACATGCGCATCCGGATGATGACCACAAGCTTCATCAGTCGCACCAAAATCATGCTGATGAAAATGAAACAACCGCAACAGCAAGAGCATAAATACCAGACCGGCTACTACCCATGCCATTGTAAAATCAACGCCACCCGCGTCATCGAGAGCGCTGTGCGGTATTAAATGAAAAAAAGCAACACCGAGCATCAATCCCGCAACCAGACTCATGACTAGCTGTGTTCGGGTATGTGTCATGTGGAAACGTCGAGGTAGCCAGGCACCTAACAACGAGGCCATGAATATCGCCAAGCAGTAGCCCAAAAGTAGCACGGAGGTCATAGTGAGGTGTGTACCATATTATCCCGATGAATCATTTCAGGGTCCCCACCGTAGCCAATCTTAGAAGTAATCGCCGCGCTCGGGGTCTGCACCAACAGACAAGCCTCGTCGGAGCTGTAATTAACAAGACCACGAGCCACTTCGCGCCCTTGGGGATCTAGGCAAGCGACGAGATCTCCCCGCTCAAACTGCCCTTGAACCGCGGTGATCCCAATGGGCAAGAGTGAACGTCCCTGCTGACACACACTCTGAGCCGCACCGTGATCCAAGATCAGGGCGCCTTTCGCGTGCATCAGGCTAGCTAACCACTGCTTCCTAGCACTTTGAGGGCGGTTAGTCGTCGTTAAAAAGGTACCAATAGGATCGCCTGCGGCAACCGCAGGCACGACATTGTCGTGCGAACCACTGGCAATCACCGTCATGGTACCCGAGCGGGCCGCCAAACGCGCCGCGCGTAATTTAGTGATCATGCCGCCTCGCCCTAGAGCCCCCCCCTCGCCCACCATAGTGTCCAACTTCGAGTCATTGACATCTGCCTGTGCCACCAGCACAGCGTCACTATAGATTTGGGGGTTTTTATCATAGAGGCCAGACTGATCAGTGAGGATCAGCAGCGCATCTGCATCGATCAAATTGGCCACCAACGCCGCCAATGTATCATTATCACCGAGACGAATTTCATCGGTCACGACGGTGTCGTTTTCATTAATAATCGGCAACACACCCATACCGATAAGGGTGTTGAGCGTAGCTCTGGCATTGAGATAGCGGTCACGCGCGCGCACATCGGCGTGGCTTAACAGAATTTGCGCTGTGGTCACAGCATGCCGAGCCAGCGTATCCTCATAAGCTCGAATAAGCGCCGACTGCCCAACTGCAGCGGCTGCCTGCAGTTCATGGAGTTCGCGCGGCCTCTCCGGGTAGCCTAGGCGGGCAACACCGGCAGCAACCGAACCGCTGGACACTAATATAACCTCACATCCACGAGTACGGAGGGTCATGAGCTGGGTGGCCAGCTTAGTAATAACGTCGTTATCAAGCCTGCTCCCACCCGCTGTGAGCAGTGCGCTGCCCACTTTGACTACCCAGCGTTTTGCCTCGGCCAAGCTTTGTCGTGGTGTCACACTCAATGCCGGTACTCCACCTCTACATCGGTGTCATCGTCATCGTCAAATTCAGCGCGCTGAGCTTTTCGCGCGGCTGATCGCTCCGCTCGCAAATGCTCAATGCGCTCGCGGGCCTCCTGCTGCATGCGATCTTGAACCGCACGCTCAGCATGTGCGAGCTCATCATCATTCAGCTCGTTGGACTTGAGCATCTCAATCGCGGTCATCAAATCTGCCGCTAATACATGGGTACCTTCTCGACTAATAGCAGCCATCTCATAAATGGGCCCTTGCCAATTGAGTGCCGCTACTACCGCATCGCGTCTTTGACTACGCTGGTCATCATCCAATAAGTCCACCTTGTTAAGTACTAGCCAGCGAGGGCGCGCGGCAAGCGTTGGACTAAATCGCTCGAGTTCCCGAACAATACTTTGGGCTGCCTCAGCTGGATCAGACTCATCAAGGGGGGCAAGGTCAACAATGTGTAGCAATATACGGTTACGCGTGAGGTGCTTAAGAAAACGTATCCCCAACCCCGCACCATCAGAAGCACCCTCTATTAGGCCAGGGATATCCGCAACCACAAACGACCGATAAGCATCGACCTTAACAACACCCAAATTGGGGATCAGCGTAGTGAAAGGATAGTCAGCTACCTTTGGAGTTGCCGCTGAAACCGCACGGATAAACGTGGATTTACCGGCATTGGGCAGTCCCAACAAACCCACATCCGCCAAGACTTTAAGCTCTAGCTTCAACCGGCGAGACTCACCCAGTGAGCCCGGTGTTGATTGCCGAGGTGAGCGGTTAACGCTCGATTTGAAGCGCGTATTACCCAAGCCATGAAAACCACCCTGTGCCACCAGCAACGTTTGATCGTGATCTCGAATATCCCCCAAGACCTCGCCACTGTCTTCATCGATGATGGTGGTGCCCAACGGCACCGGTAGATAAAGGTCGGCTCCGGCTCTCCCCGTGCAATTTCGCCCCTTGCCCGACTCCCCGTTTTGCGCTCGAAATTTACGCGTATACCGGTAGTCAATCATGGTGTTTAGTGAGTCATCGCCTCGGAGAAATACACTACCACCGTCGCCACCATCGCCACCATCTGGGCCACCGCGGGGAATATATTTCTCGCGTCTAAAACTGACACAACCGCCTCCGCCGTTACCGGCGAATACGTCTATTGATGCTTCATCGACAAATTTCATGGCGTCAGTTTACTGTTGTTCCCCACTGAGAGACGAACGTCTCAGATACAAAAAAGCCCCGTCCTGGGACGAGGCTTCCGGATCATTCGGGTTGCCCCGTTCAGGCGCTAACAACGCGAACGTGCTTACGCATGCGCGGACCGCCGGTGTAAAACTCCACCTTGCCATTCGCTGTTGCAAACAAAGTGTGGTCTTTACCACATCGGACGTTGTCACCTGGATGTACTTTGGTGCCACGCTGACGAACAATAATTCCGCCTGCTGCAATTTCCTGACCGCCAAATACCTTTACACCTAAGCGTTTGCTCTCGGAATCGCGACCGTTGCGGGTACTACCACCTGCTTTTTTGTGTGCCATTGCTAGTCTCCTATCAGCCCTTGATACCAGTAATTTTCACTTCGGTGTACCACTGTCGGTGGCCAGTCTCATTGCGGTAATGCTTACGTCGGTTGAATTTAACAATCCGAACCTTCTCGTGGCGACCGTGAGACACGACTTCCGCGGACACTTTGCCGCCTTCAACAAGGGGCGCGCCAATTTTCACGGATTCGCCCTGACCCACCATTAACACGCGATCAAACTCAACAGTTTCACCCGTTGCGGCATCTAATTTCTCGAGTTTAAGGTTTTCACCCTCGACCACGCGGTGTTGTTTACCGCCCGCTTCAATGACTGCGTACATTGCACTTCTCCAATCAGTTAGCCTGCTCGCTGACAAGGGCCATCGCGTCGATGGGGCAGAGTTCAGGCACTGTTTTCCTTGCTGCTCACGCTTGCAAGGGACTATTAATTTCAAGGGCGCGGAGTGTATGCAACCTAGCGGGTAAACGCAAGCGTGAAATTCCCTCAACCAGACACAGGACTCGGGCTATTCGTGACACTGACCGGACTCAGCCTATATACTGTTCGCTGGTTTCGGAGAATCCCCAAGTGATAAATGAAATCCGCGCGAGCGTAGCGGAGGAGTTCGGCCAGGTTAATGACCTGATCGTCAATCAATTGCGCTCTAATGTCGACATGGTTGAAAACGTCGGGCAGTACATTGTCGCCGCGGGCGGCAAGCGTTTGCGCCCTCTCATCGTGCTGCTGACTGGTCAGGCGCTTGGCAATCTGACGGACAAGCACATCAAGTTTGCTGCAGTGATTGAGTTTATTCATACGGCAACGTTGCTTCACGACGATGTGGTCGATATTTCTAGCTTGCGGCGCGGCCGCCTCACGGCCAACGAAGCCTTTGGCAACGCTCCTAGCGTGTTGGTTGGTGACTTTTTATACACCCGCGCTTTCCAGCTCATGGTAGAACTGGCGGATTTGCGGCTACTTCGCAACATGGCCGACACGACCAATACCATTGCCGAAGGTGAAGTCTTGCAGTTGGTGCGCGCAGGTGATGCGTCAGTCAATGAAGCCCAGTACCTTGAAGTCATCGAGCGCAAGACCGCGATTTTATTTGCGGCCGCTTGCAAGGGTGCGGCGCTTCTGCAGGGCGCCAACGATGAGAGGCAACAGCAACTCTATGATTTTGGTCTTCATTTAGGCGTTGCCTTTCAAATGATTGACGACGTGCTGGATTACGCCGGAGATCCGGCAGTGACAGGTAAAAATATTGGCGACGACCTTAGCGAGGGCAAGCCTACGCTCCCGCTTATCCACGTCATGAAGACAGGCAGTGCCGCCGATAGGGCTCTTATTGAGCGAGCACTCACTCACAAAACTACCGATGAGTTAGAGGCCGTTATAGCGGCAGTATTGCGATCGGGCGGCGTTGATTACACCCATGAGCGCGCACTCTATCACCGCGACCAGGCACTGGCCGCTATTACCGATTTACAAGCATCGCCTGCCAAACAGGCCCTAGAGCAACTTGCTGGCCTAGCCACCAACCGAGCAGTGTAACCATGAACCCATCGGCCCGGTCATCCCACGATGCATTGACACAGGCAGCTGCAAGGCTTCAAAGCACTGCCATAACCGAGTTGTTTGCCGCAGACGACCAGAGAGCAAATCAATTTAGAACAAACGCAGCAGGCATTTACCTCGATTACAGTAAACAACGACTTGATACAGATACGCGCGCGCTGCTGTCAGCACTCGCTGATGCTTGCCATCTCACCGAGGATTACAAGGCACTCATCGGCGGTACGGAGGTCAACAACACCGAGCAGCGCCCCGCATTACATACCCTGCTAAGAGGCACAGCAGCTGACCAACAACCCGCTCGCCACCAAAACGTCGTTGACGCACTGGGTGCTATGGAGGCGCTGGTTAATGCGGTCCACGGTGGACATCGCAAGGGCTTCGATGGCCGAGCCTTCACCGATGTGGTGAATATTGGTATTGGTGGCTCAGATCTCGGTCCACGCATGATTTGCAAGGCGTTATGGACGCCCGCCCCATGTTTACGCCCGCATTTCGTTGCCAATGTAGACCCACAAGACATGGCTGAGGTAGTCAGCACCTTAGACCCGGCTACCACGTTATTTGTTGTGTGCTCAAAGTCCTTTACCACCGAAGAAACACTCTCCAACGCGCTGCTTGCTCGCGAATGGCTCATGGCAGCCGGCGCTACTCATGCCGATATCGCCAATCATGTGCTAGCTGTCACCACTAATCTGGACGCGGCTGAGCAATTTGGTATTGCCCGCGACCAATGTTTCCCCATGTGGGACTGGGTGGGCGGGCGCTATTCGGTGTGGTCGGCAATCGGATTAGTCATTGCACTGCATCTTGGCTGGCCCACATTTACTTCGCTCTTGGCAGGTGGACGAGCGATGGACGAGCACACAGCCACGAGTCAAGGCTTTGCGAATCTCCCCATGACGATGGCGTTGCTTGAATGGTGGAATACGCTGTACTTGGGTACTGAGACACACTTGGTTCTACCCTATGCACATCGGCTATCAGCCTTCACTGACTTCTTGCAGCAACTAACCATGGAGTCCAACGGTAAGCGTGTCACCCTGTCAGGAGAACCATTGGCCCATACCAGCGCGCCGGTGCTTTGGGGTTCTGCCGGCACTATTGGTCAACACAGCTATTATCAGCTGCTCCACCAAGGCAACCGTGAATTCAGTGCCGATATTATTTTACCTCTCACCAATGGCTGTGTGGACAAGACGGCGCACCGAAAATTGGCTGCGAATGCCTTGGCGCAAAGTAGAGCCATGATGATTGGCAGAAGCCCAGAGGAGGCTCTTGAACTTGCGGCCTCACGTGGTCAAGACGCATCCCTTGCGAGCCATTTTGTGATGCCAGGCAATCATCCTCACTCGCTGCTTACCTGCAATCAACTTAATCCCGAGAGCCTAGGCGCACTGATAGCCGCCTACGAGCACAAAACTTTTTTTCTGAGCCGACTATTTGATATTAACCCCTTCGACCAGTGGGGTGTTGAGTTGGGTAAGGTGATTGGACGTCAAATTGATGCCATATTGGAATCCGGCACCGGGGTCGACTTGATAGACCCGTCTACCGCCCAAATGATAGGGGCTTGGCGCGCTGCAAACGATTGAGGCGCAACGGTACTCGCTAGGCGCCGTCAATCATATCGAGCAACTCTTGAGTCTTACGCTCCATTAGCTCTCGATTGCCCTTGCTCTCCACGTTTAAGCGAACCACTGGCTCTGTATTAGACATGCGCAAATTGAAGCGCCACTCGTCCATCTCAATACTCAACCCGTCTGTATACTCCACGCGCATCGAGCCAGGACCGTAATGCGCTTCCACTGCATTGATGAGCGTTTTGGGGTCGTTAATCGTTCGGTTTATTTCACCCGAGCACGGAAACAGCTGCTCTCGCTCACTCACTAACTCGCTCAGCCCCTTGCCCCGACTCGACATCAGACTCGCCACCAACAGCCAAGGAATCATGCCGCTGTCACAGTAAGCGAAGTCACGAAAATAGTGGTGCGCACTCATTTCACCACCGTAAATAGCATCAACCTCACGCATACGCTCTTTAATGAACGCATGGCCTGTCTTGCTCTGTATCGCTTCACCACCCGCGCTGTCAACGATATCACGCGTATTCCATGTAAGACGCGGATCATGAACAACTCGCTGGGGTCCATGGCGCTGAATAAAAGCCTCGGCGAGCAGACCCACGATGTAATAGCCTTCAACAAATGCGCCACTACTGTCAAAGAAAAAGCAGCGGTCAAAATCGCCATCCCAAGCGATGCCCATATCAGCTTGCTCACGGCGTACAACATCAGCAGTAGCGGCACGATTCTCGACAAGCAGTGGGTTGGGTACACCATTAGGAAAATGGCCATCGGCCTCGTGATGCACTTTGATGAACTCAAAAGGTAAGCTGGGCTCGAGCGCATCAATAACGCGACCCGCTCCGCCGTTACCGGCATTGCAAACAATCTTTAAGGGTTTGAGTGTACTCAGATCAACGTATTCCAGAAGGTGAGCAATGTAAGCTTCGAGCGTAGACACTCGCTCATAACTGCCGCTAGTGTGCGATGCTGCAAAGGCATTTTTTTCGGCTAGCGCCTGAATATCTCTGAGCCCCGAATCACCGGAAATAGGCTGAGCACCCGCGCGAACAAACTTCATTCCGTTGTAGTCTTTGGGGTTGTGACTCGCTGTCACCGCAATGCCCCCACCCACTCCTAGATGGCTGGCTGCAAAATAAATCTCCTCGGTACCGCAAAGGCCAATGTCGAGCACATCGACACCTTGCTCACGCAAACCATCTACGAGCGCCGCCTTGATTGCCTCACTCGATAGTCGGATATCGTGACCCACTACCACCGAGCCGGGATTAATAACCTCAGCGTAGGCGCGACCAATCCGACGTGCAATATCCTCGTTCAGCTGATCTGGTATGCGCCCGCGAACATCGTAGGCCTTAAAGCATTCAATAGGGCTCGCCATCAGTTGTCCTTACCGTAGATATTTTCATAAACGTAGTTGGTTGCCTCAACAAACCCCGGCACGCTACCACAATCAAATCGCAGCCCTTGGAACTTATAGGCCATCACACAACCATTGGTGGCCTGGGTCTGGAGTGCATCAGTAATCTGGACCTCGCCGTTGGCGCCTGGCGCCGTGTTGCGCAAGATGTCAAAAATATCAGGGGTAAGCAGGTACCGACCGATGATAGCGAGATTACTGGGAGCCGCCTCTGCTGTCGGCTTTTCTACCATACGGTCAACGCGGTATAGGCCATCTTTCATGGATTCGCCGGCAATGACGCCATACTTGTGTATCTCATCATCGGGCACTTCTTGTACCGCGACAATCGAGCAGCGAAACTGCTTGTAGAGCTCGGTCATTTGCGCCAACACACCCGGACCGCCTGCATTGATACACAGGTCATCCGACAACACTACGCCGAATGGCTCTGGGCCTATCAGTGACTCGCCAGTGAGAATAGCATGCCCGAGGCCCAGCATCGCACGCTGGCGCACCATAGTGAAGGTGCCACGGTCGATAACATCGCGGATACTAGTCAGCAGCGACTCTTTGCTCGTCCCGGCAATTTCGTGCTCAAGCTCGTAGTTCATATCAAAGTGATCGGCAATAGCGCGCTTGCCCCGGCCTGTAACCAAAGCACAATGTGTCATTCCTGCTTCCATAGCCTCTTCCACCCCGTATTGCACCAAGGGTTTATTGACTACAGGTAGCATTTCTTTGGGCATACTTTTAGTAGCGGGTAAAAATCGCGTGCCATATCCGGCTACCGGGAACAAACATTTTCTGATCATGATCTATCCTTGCGCTATCCTTTGACCGGCCCTGGTTATTCGCCGACAACAAGACCTATCGTGCCGCCCATGTTACCGTCCGTAGACGTCCTCGAATCGCACGATGTCATCTTCACCAAGATATGCCCCAGACTGTACCTCAATAAGCTCGAGAGGAATTTTCCCTGGGTTAACCAACCGATGCTTTGTCCCAAGAGGAATATAGGTCGACTCGTCTTCACTTAACATAAATACCTCATCGTCCCGCGTAATCTCAGCCGTGCCCTTTACTACTATCCAATGCTCAGCACGGTGAAAATGTTTCTGCAAAGAAAGCTTTTCACCGGGATTCACAACGATACGTTTAACCTGAAAGCGATCAGATTCGATCAGTGATTCATAGGAGCCCCAGGGGCGGTACACGCGCTGATGTATGGTTGCCTCGCTGCGGCCCTGAGCCTTCAATGTATTGACCAGCACCTTGACGTCTTGCACGCGGTCTCGATTGGCGACCATGACAGCATCGGGCGTTTCAACCACAACAAGATTGCTGACGCCAGCTGTCGCCACTAACCGCGTTTCAGAGCGAACATAAGTATTATGGGTGTCGTGAAGAAGTACATCCCCCTCGGTGACATTGCCTGATGGATCTGATTCACCGACTTCCCACAGAGCCGACCAAGCGCCAATGTCACTCCAGCCGCAGTCCAGCGCGACAACCGCACCACGATCGGTGTGTTCCATGACTGCATAATCAATACTGTCAGAAGGACATGCCAAAAAAGCTTCGCGGTCGGGCCGCACGAAATCCAAGTCGCTCACCGCGCTGACCATGGCAGCATTGCAGGCGTCGGCCATGGTTGGATTGGCACTGCGCAGAGCCCCCAAATAATGATCTGCGCGGAATAGAAACATGCCGCTATTCCAAAGATATTGCCCATCAGCAACATATCGCTCAGCAGTCGTTATGTCGGGTTTTTCTACAAACTCCGCAAGCACCGATATGCCTGTAGAAAGAGCATCACCGCAGCGAATATACCCGTAACCGGTCTCGGGCCGACTGGGCACCACCCCAAAGGTCACCAAGTGTCCGGCACTAGCTGTGGGGAGAGCACATTGAATAGCGCGTCGAAACGCGCCTGCATCAGCCATATAATGATCGGCGGGCAATACAAGCAGAACGGCGTCAGGATCATTTTTAAGTGCCTCTATAGCGGCCAAGGCTATCGCAGGCGCAGTATTGCGACCCTCGGGCTCTAAAATAATCGACTGGGCATTGACACCGATTTCGCGCATTTGCTCGGCAACCATAAAACGGTGCGCGTCGTTACATACAATAATCGGATTGCTAATATCGAGACCGCCCAAACGCCTGTGTGTCTCTTGAAGCATCGAATGCTCGCCACCTAGCGGCAGAAATTGCTTGGGGCGTCCTTCGCGAGACACTGGCCACAACCGGCTCCCAACGCCACCTGACAACAGTACAGGGGTTAACATAATAGATTTCCAACCACAATTTGATGCAAGCCAAGTGAATGATCAATGAGCCAGAGTGTAAACCAGCTAAAGACAACTAAAATGGCCATCCGTCTCGGTATTACGCGAGAATGGCTCAAAGGAGTGGCCTATAATACCCCGATTCTCGGCATTGGCATAAACTGGACATGTGGCCACAAGGAATTACAATAACGCCTGCTGTCGATTCCGCTGCTGTTTTCTCTGAAAAGTCAGCCCCCACTAGGGCGCATTAATTCGCGACCCTCACCACGTCCATCACAATTGGTAACAACATGACTGCACCTGTGCATATTGCAAAATCGTCCTATCAGAGGGAAGAGTTAATCGCCTGTGGTCATGGCGAGATGTTTGGGCCGGGTAACGCCCGTCTACCAGTGGATAAAATGTTGATGATGGACCGCATCACCCATATCAGTTCTGAGGGCGGGGCCTTCGATAAAGGCGAGATTATTGCCGAATTAGACATACACCCTGATCTCTGGTTTTTCGACTGCCATTTTCCCAGTGATCCTGTAATGCCAGGCTGTCTAGGCTTGGACGCCATGTGGCAACTCGTCGGATTTTTCCTCGGGTGGCGCGGCAACCCAGGACGTGGCCGCGCACTGGGCTCAGGCGATGTAAAATTTACCGGCCAAATTCTTCCCACCGCGCAGAAGGTGACCTACAACATCACTATGAAGCGAGTTATCGAGCGCAAGCTTATTATGGGCATTGCCGACGGTACCGTGGCCGTAGATGACAGAATCATTTACACCGCCTCTGATCTGAGAGTCGGTCTCTTTACCTCAACGGAGTCCTTTTAATGGCCGCGCGCGTTGTAGTTACTGGATTAGGCGTGGTTTCCTGCTTGGGGAATAACGCTCGCGAGGTGTCTGAGGCTTTATTTGAGGGGCGCTCGGGCATTAGTCTGTGCCAACAGCATGTCGACGCCGGTATGCGTTCACACATTGCCGGAACGCCTAACATCGATCTGGCCGACCACATCGACCGCAAGCAATGGCGCTTTATGGGCGATGCCGCCGGCTATGCGTATTTAAGTATGGCGCAGGCCATTGAGGATGCAGGCCTTACACCCGAGCAAGTGTCTAATCCGCGTACTGGCATCATCGCTGGATCTGGAGGAGCCTCCTCGGCAAGTCAAGTTGAAGCGGCCGATATTTTGCGCGAACGAGGGTTGCGCCGTGTCGGACCCTACCGCGTTACCCAGACCATGGGCAGTACTGTATCGGCCTGCTTAGCCACACCCTTTCAGATTAAGGGCGTCAATTATTCCATCTCATCAGCATGCTCAACAAGCGCCCACTGCATCGGCAATGGGGTCGAGCAAATCCAGCTGGGCAAACAAGACGTGATTTTTGCCGGCGGCGGTGAAGAGCTCCATTGGACACTAAGCTGTCTATTCGATGCAATGGGCGCGCTCTCCACCCAATACAATGAAACACCGCACAAAGCATCTCGCGCTTACGATGCCGATAGAGATGGTTTTGTTATAGCCGGTGGTGGTGGCATGGTGGTCTTGGAATCCTTAGAGCATGCCCAAGCTCGCGGCGCCAAGATTTATGCTGAAGTCGTCGGCTACGGCGCCACCAGTGACGGTTACGACATGGTCGCACCATCTGGTGAGGGTGCCATTCGCTGCATGCAACAGGCCATGAGCACTGTTGATGGACACATAGACTATATCAATGCACATGGAACCAGTACGCCTGCCGGTGATATGCAGGAACTCAATGCCGTCCGAAATGTATTTGGTGACATGGGTAACGCAGGTCCCTGGATTGGGTCGACCAAATCACTTAGCGGTCATTCCCTCGGAGCCGCAGGCGTTCAAGAAGCCATTTATTCGCTACTGATGATGCAGGGCAATTTTATTGCTGCATCAGCAAACATCGAAAATTTAGACGCTGACGCCGAGGGCATGAAAATTGTGCGCAACCGCGTTGAAAACGCCAATTTGCAGCGCATTATGTCGAATAGTTTCGGTTTTGGTGGCACCAATGCCACGCTAGTCTTTCAACGCTTTAACCGGTGAGCGTAAGCCAATAACTAGGCTGACAGCGGTGACAGCAAGGCGTTAATGGGGAGCACTTCAATAGGATCACCCATAGCAACAGTAGCTCCAAGCGGCACAACAGCAAGAGCATCGGCCTCACTCACACCACTTAGCACGCCACTGCTCTGATCCCGTGTAGGCACTGCTTTTAGCTTCCACGATCCGCTAGCAGGGCAGTACTCTTGCGTAAGCGTGACACGTAAATACTCCTGGCGGTTACTCGGGCGTTTCACGTCGAACTGCGCCTGGGCCATCGTGACAACCCGCTTTAAGCCGGTCGCCCCTTGAGCCCTCAGCAGCCACGGCTTAACCACTAGCGCAAAAGTCACCCAAGCCGACACCGGATTACCTGGCAGTCCGAAAATGGGGCACCCTTGCACCTCCCCAAAAGCCAACGGCTTTCCAGGCTTAATGGCTAGTTTCCATAGATCAAGCCGGCCGCGGGCCTCGATTTGCGCTCTAACATGATCTTCCTCGCCAACCGATACGCCACCGCAGGTCACAATGCAATCTGCTATGGCGGCCATGCGCTCCAAGGCATCACCAATGACCCGCGGACAGTCCGGCGCAAGCGTTGACTCAATAACTTCACACCCCAACGCCGTCAATTGAGTGGCCAACTGGGTAGCATTACTGTTAAAAATCTGCCAAGGCTCTGGTTGGGCTCCGGGCTCTACCAACTCATCACCAGTGGTCAAAATAGCAACGCGGAGGCGTTTGTAGACGCTCACCTCTGCGTGGCCCACAGAGGCAATCAGGCCTATATCTTGAGGGGCAAGCACTCTGCCCCGATGAAGTATGGTAGACCCTTGAGCAATATCAGCACCACGTCTGCGAATATGAGCGCCTGGTGTGACACATCCGAGCACCGATACAAGGTTATTTTGTTCGAGTGCATCCTCCTGCATAACAACGGTATCAGCACCTTCAGGGATAGGTGCTCCGGTAAAAATTCGCGCAGCCGAACCAACCTCTAGCGCTGCAGCAGGGACCCCAGCAGGTATGCGTTGAGAGACAACGAGTTCACCAGGAACGTCTTTCGCGCGCAATGCGTACCCATCCATCGCCGAATTGTCAAAGGGTGGCACCGCCACAGTAGCTGTTATGTCACAAGCCAATACTCGCCAAAGCGCAAGCGTCAGTGGCACCTGCTCACGATCCGGAGGCATTGGTACGCGGCCTAGAAGCTGCTTGAGTGCCTCGGCAAGCGGGGTAAGTGCCATCAGTGCTTACCTTTGAGAACGCCTACATAGTTACAGGGCTTGTGTGTGCTATCGAGCTGCTCGCAAATAATGCCTGTCCAGGCAGTTCGACAGGCGCCTGTAGAGCCTGGCATACAAAAAATTACCGTGTTGTTCGCGTAGCCACCCAGTGCACGGCTTTGAATCGTTGAAGAGCCAATTTCTAAATACGAAATTTGTCGGAACAACTCACCAAAACCCTCAATCATTTTGTCAAATAGTGGCGTTACCGCTTCGGGGGTTGAATCTCTACCCGAAAAACCGGTTCCCCCAGTGCATAGGATCGCATCAATTGTAGGATCGGCAATCCACGCCGAAAGCACAGCCCGAATCGCATAGACATCGTCCTTTACAATTTCTCGCGAGCAGACCTCATGACCCGCACTCGAGAGTGCCGCCACTAAAAAATCACCAGACGTATCTGTTGCAGGTGTTCGAGTGTCACTTATTGTAAGAACAGCGGCACCAAGGCCTATGCGTTGCACATCACTCATTGTGCCCCCTCTTTACAGTACAACTCGACATACCGACCGACCGCCCGCTCAATAAAGTCACGCCAAGGACGCTGTTGAATACCAAATTGATGCCGTATAGCAGAGCAATCGAGGGCGCGATTCTCGGCTGAAATTGTCGTGGCATCCAACTCTTTGAGTAACGTGGCCGCCTGGCTAAAAGGCTCCCGCTGACTTGCGTGAGCGACCGCGGCTTCGCAAAAGTTAAAAAAACCCGTATCGCCGGCACTACCATAGTGATAGGTGCCATTGTCATGGGCACCTACGGCTAGCTGGTCAACGACCCCCGAAACAACACGTGCGACTTCGGCGGTGTGTACTGGGCAATCGCGCCAACAATCAGAAGCATGAATAGTTTTCCCTAAACGCAAACGATCGAGTAACCTTTTGAATCTTCCAGGGCCGCGACCGGAGAACACCCAGCCAAGGCGCAGCACAATCAGGCGGTCTACCACCTTTGCCAACTCGGTCTCAGCTTGAGCCAAAATAAATCCAGCACCCTCTTGCGCATCGGGGGTGTCTGATTCCCGATAGGGACGCGTAAGACTACCGCCAAATACCTGCGATGAAGACAAGAAAACATACCTAGCGTCAGCCTTGGCCACGAGTTTAGCCAGCCATCGAGTCCGCTCCAAATCAGGCTGCCCCAACGGATCGGCGCTTTCCATCTGGCTAATTAAGCGCGCATCAATAATAAGATCCGCATCCGCTGACTTGATAATCTTTTTCGCTTGCCGCTCACGGCGCCACCGACTGTCATCAAGCGAAAGCAACAGTAATTCATGGCGGTGAAGTGGCGGCATAAAAGCCCGGAGGGAATAACCAACGGGTGTATCGGCACCCAGTAACAGGATACGCACAACTGTAACTCAAAGTCTTACCGCGATTAAAACGGGATATCGTCGTCGTCCATGGGGCCAATGCCACCTTGCTGGCTAAAGCCACCACCTTGTGGTGTAGAGGGCTGATCGAACCCTCCCGAAGTGCCGCCATCGTAACCACCGCTCATCATTGAACCGTCACCCTGACTGCCACGGCTGTCGAGCATTTGCATTTCATTGGCGACTATTTCGGTTGTATAGCGATCCTGTCCGCTCTGCTGGTCCTGCCATTTACGCGTCCTCAATGAACCCTCCACGTAAACTTTGGAGCCTTTTCGCAGGTATTCAGCAGCGATCTCTGCTAAACGGTTAAAAAACACAACGCGATGCCATTCGGTGCGCTCTTGAGGTTGCCCAGTAGTCTTATCTTTCCAGCTTTCAGAAGTGGCGATACTGATATTGGTGACCGCGCCGCCCGACGGCAGCATGCGATGCTCAGGATCATTGCCGAGATTTCCAACTAGGATAACTTTGTTGATACCACGAGACGCCATGTTTATCTCCAAATTCTGAGGCGCGCTTGCGTGCGCTTATAAGAGGGTGACAGCAATCTAGACTATATCAATCCACCGCTCTAGAGGCGACCAGTCTGACGGCTTTTGGCCATGAATAACTCAAGTCGACGGCACCAAGCGCAATTTGATGACAGATACTGCCCACAACAGAGCAAGTATCACAACGGAGTAGGCAATACCGGTGGCCCCACCCTTGGCGAGAACGTAACCGCCGGCGACACCACCAATAAAAATACCCAGAAACTGGCTAGTAGAGAATATCCCCGACGCTGTACCTCTAAGCTTACTTGGCGCCAAACGGGTCACCAGTGCAGGTAATACAGCCTCAAGGGTATTGATTCCCGCGAATAACAGTACCATTCCCCCAAACAGCCAGTCCAATGACCCAGCATAGAAAGCAAGAAGGGCTCCGCAAGCCAGTAGTGCCATGGCAAGCAAAATAATGCGTCTTGGATCAGTATCGGCGCGGCCGCGGCGCATGAGTAAGAGCGCAGGTGGCAGAGACAACAACACCGAGCCCAGATACAAAGCCCAGTGATGGTCAGGAGGAAAATCCAGATGATCAGCCATGATTTTAGGCACAACGAGAAACGTCGCCATTAATATGGCGTGCAATACAAAAATACCAAAATAAAGCACCGGCAAGCCGCCACCAAATAAATGCTCGGTTTCAAACTCACCACGTTCGCTGCCCTTGGAAAGGCCCTTGGTACTGGGCAAGACAAAAACCACAATCGCCAAACCGATAGCCCCTAGCACCGCCGTTACATTGAATACCATGGCGAGGCCTCCAAAAGCGGCTAGTAACGGACCAATCACCAGTGCAAGTACAAATGACAGGCCCACACTGGCGCCAATAATAGCCATAGTTTTGGTACGTTGGTTATCTCGGGTATAGTCCGCCGCCATCGCGGTCAGAGCGGCAGCAATCGCGCCGCAACCTTGAAGAAACCGACCCACTATAACGCCATTGATGTCCTCGGCGCGGGCGGCTGTTGCGCTACCCACAATAAAAATTAATAACCCAACAATAACGACTGGTTTACGCCCTACTCGATCAGACAACCAACCGAGAGGGAGCTGAAGCACCGCCTGTGTCAGCCCGTATGCACCCAATGCAAACCCCAACATTTGCGGTGTAGCGCCGGGCATATCGGCTGCGTAAACGCTCAAGAGCGGTAACACCATGAACAAACCCAGCATACGAAAGCTGTAAAGGCTCGCCAAAGACAATACCGCATGACGCTCGGCACGATTAAAAGGTTCTTTACTGATCACAAGTGGGCCGTGCCGCAAAAAACACAAGTGTAGCACGACAGCAATTCGACTTTAGCGCCGACCGGCATCGCTTAGGTCAGCAGTTGCGTATAATGACGAGTTACCCCTTCACTTTTGACTGAGACTCTTTATGGACACCATCCAGGTCCGTGGCGCACGTACACACAATCTTAAAAATCTTGATCTGGATATACCGCGCGATAAATTGGTGGTTATCACCGGCTTATCTGGTTCAGGCAAATCTTCTCTGGCCTTCGATACGCTCTATGCAGAGGGACAACGTCGCTACGTGGAATCGCTTTCCACTTATGCGCGCCAATTTCTGTCGATGATGGAAAAGCCCGACATTGATCATATTGAAGGCCTTTCTCCGGCAATTTCTATCGAACAAAAATCCACTTCCCACAACCCGCGCTCCACGGTGGGTACCATTACCGAGATCTACGACTATTTGCGGTTACTGTTTGCCCGAGTGGGTGACCCCCGCTGTCCCACTCACGGCGTTACTTTGCGCGCTCAAACCATAAGCCAGATGGTCGACACGGTGCTGGCGATGCCTGAGGGTGAAAAATTAATGCTGTTGGCGCCGGTCATTCGTGACCGCAAAGGTGAGCACCTACATGTATTTGAACAGATGCGTGCAGCGGGTTTTATTCGGGCTCGAGTCGACGGCATTCTGGTGGATCTCGATGACGTGCCTAGTCTTGACAAGAAACGTAAGCACAGTATTGATATTGTGGTTGACCGCTTCAAAGTAAGAGATGACCTGGGTTTGCGGCTAGCTGAATCTTTTGAGACTGCACTTGAATTAACCGATGGACTTGCTTGCGTAGCACCCATGGACAGTGAGGGTGATGAGCATCTGTTCTCGGCCCGCTACTCCTGCCCCGAGTGTGGCCATGCTATTGACGAACTTGAGCCTCGACTATTCTCATTCAATAACCCCGCTGGCGCATGCCCAAGCTGCGATGGACTCGGGGTCACTCAGTACTTTGATGCTGATCGCGTAATACTGCATCCCGAGGCGAGCCTGGCTGCTGGTGCCATTCGTGGTTGGGACCGTAGGAACGTTTATTACTTTCATTTGCTGACATCGCTTGCCGATCACTACGGCTTTGATATTGACAAACCATTTGAGAAATTAAGCAAAAAGCATCGCGACGTCATTATGCAGGGCAGTGGTTCAGAAGAGATTGAATTCGCCTACATCAATGACCGAGGTACAGTATTCAAACGCCGACACACCTTTGAAGGTGTATTACCGAACATGGAGCGCCGCTATCGAGAAACCGACTCCCAGTCGGTTCGCGAAGAACTCGCAAAATACGTTTCCACCGCCCCTTGTAAATCCTGCGGCGGCGCACGACTTTGTGAGGATGCGCGCAGTGTTTATGTGGATGAACGTACGCTACCCAACATCACGCACATGGCCGTAGGCGAAGCCTATGATTATTTTGAAGCGCTAACGCTTGAAGGGCGCAAAGGTGAGATTGCCGACAAAATCCTAAAAGAACTACGTGCACGCTACCGGTTTCTCGTTGATGTAGGCCTCAATTATTTAACGCTGGATAGAAGCGCCGAAACACTGTCGGGTGGCGAAGCGCAACGTATTCGTCTTGCTTCACAAATTGGCGCAGGCTTAGTTGGTGTAATGTATATCCTGGATGAGCCTTCTATTGGGCTACACCAACGGGACAACGAGCGACTGCTTCGCACCCTGACCCACCTACGCGACATTGGTAACACCGTGTTGGTGGTTGAGCATGATGAAGACGCCATTCGCAGTGCCGACCATATTATTGACATTGGACCGGGTGCCGGCGTCCATGGGGGCTCGATTGTTGCACAAGGGTCGTACCAAGACATTATAGATAGTGAGCACTCGCTTACTGGCGCCTACCTGTCGGGCAGACGCGCTATTGTGGTGCCCAACAAGCGTCATCAACCCAATCCCAAACGCATGCTGACCATCAAAGGAGCGTCAGGTAATAACTTGCAAAACGTCAATCTTGCGCTCCCCGTTGGGCTGCTCACCTGTGTGACGGGGGTTTCCGGATCTGGTAAGTCAACGCTCATAAATGGCACCCTTTATCCCGTGGCTGCAACCGCACTCAATGGCGCCACCACGCTCACCGCGGCCACGCATAAGTCAGTGGCTGGCTTGGAGTTATTCGATAAGTGCATTGATATAGACCAAAGTCCTATTGGGCGGACACCCCGCTCAAACCCTGCTACCTACACCGGCATATTCACCCCCATCCGCGAATTATTTGCCGGCACCCAGGAAGCAAGATCACGTGGCTACAAGCCTGGACGTTTTAGTTTTAACGTACGCGGCGGACGCTGCGAAGCCTGCCAAGGCGACGGGGTTACCAAGGTTGAAATGCACTTCCTACCGGATATTTATGTGCCTTGCGATGTATGTAAGGGCAAGCGTTACAATCGTGAGACGTTAGAGATTCGCTACAAGAGTAAGAATATCTCTGAAGTGTTGGACATGACCGTAGAAGATGCACTGGTGTTCTTCGATGCGGTACCCGTGATTCAGAGGAAACTACAAACCCTCATGGACGTGGGGCTAACCTACGTGAGGCTAGGTCAGGCAGCGACCACACTCTCGGGCGGCGAAGCTCAGCGGGTAAAACTCTCTAGAGAGCTCTCCAAACGCGATACGGGTAACACGCTCTATATTTTGGACGAGCCAACAACGGGCTTGCACTTTGAGGATATAAGGCAACTGCTCGAGGTGCTGCACCGGCTGCGCGATGGTGGCAATACCGTAGTCATCATTGAACACAACTTAGATGTCATCAAAACAGCCGACTGGCTGATCGACTTAGGGCCCGAGGGGGGCTCGGGCGGGGGTCAAATCATAGCAACCGGAACACCCGAGGAAGTGGCGAATAATCGGGCATCTCATACGGGTCGCTTCCTAAAGCCATTACTGAGTGGGGCGCTGTCAGCACCTGAGCAACAATCGGCATGATTGCGACCCAATGGTTTAGGTCGCCTATTGTGGGAATACGCCGCGACCAATAAGCTGGGCGATTATGATTACATCGTCCTTTAAACACGCACGCAGCTCCCTGAAAATGACATGAGTGGCAGAATATGACACCCATATGGCGGCCCTCGACCGGAAAACCGCCATAGGCTATGGTGAGATGGTGAGCACAACAGTATAACGAGGCCCCCATGTCACACCCTCTAGAACAGCAACCGACCGTCGCTGTCAGCGACATTGACGTTAGTGACCCAGCTATTTATCAACACGATACTTGGGGGCCGTTATTCGCAAGACTCAGGCAAGAAGATCCCGTTCATTGGACAGAGAATGAGGCCTTTGGCGGCTTTTGGTCGGTCACTCGCTTCGAGGACATCGTCGCAGTTGATAAAAATCATCAAGATTTTTCATCTGAACCCGCCATCACAATAGGCGACTATGGCGATGACTTACCGGTGCGGCAGTTCATTGCCATGGATCCCCCCTTACATGACATTCAGCGGAGAGCTGTTCAAGGCGTTGTTGCACCTCGCAACTTAGCTGATTTGGAGTCACTGATAAGGCAACGTGTGATCGAGATACTAGAAGGCCTACCCATTGGTCAGCCCTTCAACTGGGTTAATCGGGTGTCCGTTAACTTAACCACTCAAATGCTGGCAACCATTTTCGACTTTCCCTTTGAGCAAAGGGACAAGTTACCGTATTGGTCCGATATGGCGACCTCCTTGCCTGAGATTGCGGGCGGCGACGCCGATAACGATGAGCGCACTCAAGCGCTAATGGAGTGTTTACAGACCTTCACAGAGCTCTGGCACCAGCGCAAGCACAATCCACCCGGCACAATGGACCTCATTAGCATGATGGCCACCAATCCCGATACCGCCGGCATGGTGGATGATCCACTGGAGTATCTAGGTAACATTCTCTTGCTGATCGTCGGTGGCAACGACACCACCCGAAATTCAATCACTGGCGGCGTGGTAGCCCTTAATCAATATCCCCAGGAGTTTGCCAAACTCAAGGCTAATCATAATTTAGTGGAGTCACTCGTACCCGAGATTATTCGCTGGCAGACGCCACTCATGCATATGCGGCGAATAGCGACAAGAGATGTTGAACTAGGCGGAAAAACCATTCGCAAAGGTGACAAGGTGGTCATGTGGTATGTGTCGGGTAACCGTGATGCTAGCGCTATCGATCGTCCAGATCAGTTTATCGTTGACCGTGACAACCCACGCTTTCACCTGTCATTTGGCTTTGGCATACATCGCTGTATGGGGAATCGACTGGGTGAGATGCAGCTTAAAATCCTCTGGCAAGAAATTCTTAACCGCTTTAGTCACGTGGAAATGATCTCTGAACCAACGCGCGTACAATCCAACTTTGTGCGAGGTTACACTGACCTGCAGGTTGTTCTTCACGCTTCGTAAACTAAGGATTGTTAGCATGTCCAATACCACAAATAGACCTCTCCGCCTTGCGATGCTCGTAGCCACTGTGGTTTGCTGTTATGCAACTTTTCTTCAGGCGACCGAGCAACGAGTAAATCCAGCGCTGGTTGCACTTCACGACCAACAAACACCAACGCTTACCCGTGTAGGCGAGCGTGTTTACGCTAGTATGTTTTACGAGTACTCGAACTTTGCGTTTATCGAGGGTGATGACGGCATCATCGTGGTTGACACTGGGTGGTTCAAAAGTGGCACGCAAAAGGCCTTCGATGACCTTAGAGCACTGACAGACAAACCTATTGTAGCGGTTATCTATACCCACTCTCACCGAGACCATACGGGTGGCGCCTCTATCCTTTTAGAAGGTGTTCAGGATGACATTCCCATTTACGCGCCTTTTGGATGGCAACGCGCCGTAAACGACCGACTTTCCCCACTGACTCCAACAGTTTCTAGAAGAATTTATCTCCAGATGGGTATGCTACTCCCTCGTGGACCAGAGGGTACTGTGGGCCAAGGTATTGGCCCATCGCCTATCCCTGAACCCAATGAGTTCTTATCGCATCCACCCAATATTGAGATTAATGAGCCTACCGACGTCACTATCGCAGGGGTGAAAATGCAGATTTTACCCATGCAAGGGGACATGCCGGAAAACATCTGGGTATGGCTACCAGAGGATAAAATCTTATTCGTAGGTGATGCGCCGCCTCACGGTGTCTTCCCTGCTATTGAGACGGCTCGTTTCGAAATTGACCGAGATCCTTACGAGATGTTGCATTCAGTAGAACATGCAATCGCACTCGCGCCTGAGTATATAGTGCCCGGGCACAGCCGCTTGCTACGAGGGACATCGGATGTTCGTCACGTGCTCAATATGAATAGAGACGCCATTTCTTGGGTTATCGACCAAGTAGATCGATACTACCTGCAGAATAAGTCAGTTGAACAACTGCTTGCTGAATTGGAGTTGCCTACTGGCATAGCGAGTGATCCCGATCTACAACCTGGTTATCATCGATGGGAATGGATGGTTCGGCAACGCTACATTAAGCAGTCGGGCTTCATTGATGATTCCATGGATTACTTGAAGCTAAACGAAGTAGATGAAGCGTTACGCCTCGTACCACTCTTGGGCGGACGCGAGCGCGTGCTAGCATTGGCAAATCAGTTGACGACAGATGATCCGCGGTGGGCCGCTCGACTCGCAACATACCTTCTGCTATTGGATCCCGATGACAACGCAGCAGCTCAAGCGCGACAAGCCGCATTCTTGAGTGTTGCTCAAACCACTTTGAGCGCCAATGAACGTAACTACATGCTGGGGCTCATTAAAGAAGAACGAGGGGAAATTGATTTCAGCACAATGCTAGCACCGCTAGAGATAAGGCGAATGAAAGCTCTATCCACTTCGGCTATTTTGCGATCATTTAAAAGTCGATTCGCAACCGAGGATGCTGGACAGCTGCATGCACATCTGCAACTGCATGTTGACGGAGTGCACGAAGCGACTCTCCAAGTGAGAAACGGCGTTCTGTACGTCGATTCTCCGCAACCAGCCACGAACGCAGAGACTCCCATAATCTCTCTGTCACGAGAAACGCTCGAATCTGTAGGCGCTCGCACTAGATCTTGGCAACAAGCCCTAAATAGCAAACTCATTGAGGTAGCGGGTGACAGTGTTCTTGCAAAGCGAGTACTAGCACTCATTGAGTAAAAGTCAGCAATCAGCCGAGAAGCAAAAACAAAAAACCCGGAATTATCCGGGTTCTCTTGAGGCATTCACTTCAGATCAAAGAATCAATCCTCGTCGTCGGCTTCAACCTCTTCAAATACCTCGGGCTCGGGCCGATCCACTAACTCTACGTAAGCCATAGGAGCCTTATCACCGGAGCGGTAGCCACACTTAAGAATACGGATATAACCACCGGGACGCTCCTGGTAGCGAGGGCCCAACTCGTCAAATAGCTTACCGACCGCCTCTTTACTACGCGTGCGGTCAAAAGCAAGACGACGGTTAGCCACGCTGTCTTTTTTGGCCAGTGTGATTAAAGGCTCAGCATAGCTGCGCAATTCTTTTGCTTTGGGCAACGTTGTTTTGATCAACTCGTGCTCGACCAACGAGACAGCCATGTTACGAAACATCGCTTTTCGATGGGAGCTGTTACGGTTGAGTTGGCGACCGCTATGACGATGACGCATTGTCGTAATTCCTCAATATGGCTGCCTTCACGGCAGGCCGAGTTCCTTAAAAGTTAGACGCTTAACAGACGCTCGTCGTTCTTGAGACTGGCGGGTGGCCAATTCTCAAGCCGCATACCTAATGACAGGCCACGCGAAGCGAGAACATCTTTGATTTCTGTCAGTGACTTTTTACCTAGGTTTGGCGTTTTGAGCAGCTCCACCTCGGTGCGCTGAACCAAGTCACCAATATAGTAAATGTTTTCGGCCTTTAGACAGTTTGCCGAGCGGACTGTAAGTTCCAGATCATCAACGGGACGCAGCAGAATCGGGTCTACCTCGTCCTCAGCCTCTTGTGCTGCAGCCTGGGTCTCGCCCTCAAGGTCTACAAACACCGATAGCTGCTGCTGCAGAATAGTCGCAGCGCGACGAATAGCTTCTTCAGGGTCGATGGTCCCGTTAGTCTCAAGATCAATAACCAGCTTGTCTAAATCTGTGCGCTGCTCAACACGGGCAGAATCAACAACGTATGACACGCGACGCACAGGAGAAAAAGATGCATCGAGCTGTAACCGACCAATCGATCGCGTCTCCTCTTCTGGGTCTTGACGCGCATCGGCTGGTACATAACCTCGCCCACGCTCGGCCAACAAGCGCAATGTCAGCTCCTTGTCAGAGGTCACCGTGCAAATGACGTGGTCTGGATTGCAAACCTCGACATCATGATCAACCTGAATATCACCGGCGGTAACCGTGCAAGGACCCTTAGCTACCAGCGTGAGCTCTGCTTCATCTTTGCCTGCCATTGAGAGCGCAACACCTTTGAGGTTTAGCAGAATCTCAATGACATCTTCCTGAACGCCCTCGATAGCCGAGTACTCGTGAAGTACGCCGTCAATCTCCACCTCGGTGATTGCACAGCCCGGCATAGATGACAGCAAAATTCGGCGCAAAGCATTGCCTAGCGTGTGGCCAAAACCACGCTCAAGCGGCTCAAGTGTGACGTGTGCCAAGGTAGGAGACTTCTCGTCTACTTTAATCACACGCGGCGTAAGGAACTCATTAACTGAACTTGACATAAAGCACCTGCAATGAAAACGGGTTTAAGGGCTGAACACTCACAATTACTTGGAGTACAGCTCCACGATCAGGTTCTCGTTGATCTCGGAAGACAGATCCTGGCGTTCTGGACGGCTCTTGTAGGTGCCCTCCAATTTATCGGCATTCACTTCAATCCACTCAGAACCACCGCGCTGCTCAGCCAATGAGACCGCTGCTTGAATACGCAACTGTTTCTTTGCTTTTTCTCGAACAGAGACAACGTCGCCCGGCTTCACCTGATAAGACGGGATGTTAACAACAGATCCGTTAACCAAGATGCCCTTGTGAGAGACGAGCTGACGCGCTTCTGCACGCGTTGAACCAAAGCCCATACGGTAGACAACGTTGTCGAGACGGCCTTCGAGCAGCTGCAACAGGTTTTCACCGGTTGCACCTTTGAGACGGGCAGCCTCTTTATAGTAGTTACGAAACTGCTTCTCTAGCACTCCGTAAATACGACGCACTTTCTGCTTTTCACGCAGCTGTACACCGTAGTCAGACAGGCGACCTCGACGGGCACCATGCTGACCAGGAGCAGTTTCGGGTTTGCACTTTGCATCAAGTGCGCGTACACCGCTCTTTAACTGAAGGTCGGTACCTTCACGACGAGAGAGCTTGCACTTGGGTCCAATATATCGAGCCATTCTGTTTAATCCTCGGCGCTTACGGTGTTATACACGACGCTTCTTGGGCGGACGGCAGCCATTATGGGGAATCGGCGTCACGTCAGTAATGTTGCTGATGCGGTAGCCACAAGCATTCAGGGCACGGACCGCAGATTCGCGACCTGGGCCAGGGCCTTTGACCTCGACATCAAGATTCTTTAGACCGTACTCCTTTGCCGCTTCACCCGCGCGCTCAGCCGCAACCTGTGCAGCGAACGGCGTGGACTTACGAGAACCACGGAAACCAGAGCCGCCGGCCGTAGCCCAGCTCAGCGTGTTTCCCTGACGGTCAGTAATTGTAACGATCGTGTTGTTGAACGATGCGTGAATGTGTGCAACACCGTCAACAACCTGCTTGGTAATTTTCCGTTTGGTTGTTTTGGTGTTCTTGGCGTTTTTGGCCATGCTTTACCTATTTCAATATCAACGCTACAAATTGGGATGTAGCTACACTAAAAACCGAATACCGGGTGAGCGATTACTTTCGAATCGGCTTACGCGGTCCCTTGCGGGTTCGGGCATTCGTTTTGGTTCGCTGTCCGCGTAAAGGCAGGCCTTTACGATGACGCAAACCGCGGTTGCACCCCAGATCCATCAGGCGCTTAATGTTCATAGAAACTTCTCGACGCAGGTCACCCTCGACAGTCATTTCGCTGATCATGTTTCGCAACTGGTCGAGTTCACCTTCAGACAGGTCACCGACCTTCGACTGGTAGCTTATTCCGGTTGCATCCAACAGTCGTTGGGCCTGAGTGCGACCGATTCCATAGATGTACGTCAGTGAGACCACTGTGTGCTTGTTATCGGGAATGTTGACACCGGCGATACGCGCCATTGATTTATCTCCAACTGTTACTTGTGCTACCCGCCAAAATGACAAGGCGCACGTGAGCGTCACACCCCTTCAACAAGGGGGCGCGCATGTTACTGATTTGTCGACTAAAACTCAATGCCCTTAGCCTTGGCGCTGCTTGTGGCGTGGGTCACTGGCGCAAATCACCCGCACAACACCGTTGCGGCGGATAACCTTGCAATTTCGACAGATTTTTTTAACTGAAGCTCGTACCTTCATCTCTTGCTCCTGGAACCTACCGCAGCCGGCCGGCGGGACCGGTATTGGCCAGGTTGGCTTTCTTCATCACACCTTCGTATTGATGCGACATCAAATGACTCTGAATCTGGGCCATGAAATCCATCACGACCACAACCACAATCAACATCGATGTGCCGCCTAGATAGAACGGCACGTTGAACATAACAACGAGGAACTGCGGCAACAGGCAAACCAGCGCAATATAGGCAGAGCCAAACACCGTCAAGCGAGTCAAAACACCGTCGATGTAGTTCGCTGTTTGCTGTCCGGGCCGAATACCCGGTACAAAAGCACCTGAGCGCTTAAGGTTGTCGGCCACTTCAACAGGGTTAAACATGAGCGCCGTGTAGAAGAAGCAGAAAAAGATGATGAATCCGGTGAATAAAATAATGTTGAGCGGCTGTCCTGGACCAATGGCAACAGCCAAGTCCTGCAACCAATCGGCACTGTCGGCACTACCAAACCACTGAGCAACTGACGCGGGGAATAACAATATGGAGCTGGCAAAAATTGCTGGTATAACGCCCGCCATATTAACTTTGAGGGGCAAGTGTGACGATTGCGCCTGATAGGCCTGTCGTCCTTGCTGGCGCTTCGCATAGTTTACAGTAATGCGGCGCTGGCCTCGCTCAATGTATACCACCAAATAGATAACAACGACGGCGAGCGCAACAATTGCCAACAGTATTAGGATGTTGAGCTCACCTTGACGCGCCTGCTCTAGCGACTGCCCAATGGCCGCCGGCAAACCTGCAGCAATGCCCGCAAAAATAAGTAACGAAATACCGTTACCGATACCGCGCTCGGTAATTTGCTCACCGAGCCACATCATGAATACCGCGCCGGTTACGAGAGAGGTCACAGCGATAACAAAGAAACTCAACGAGCTATCGAATGCCAACCCTTGGTTAGCTAAACCCACGGTCATGCCGGTCCCCTGCACGAGAGCAAGAAGCACAGTCAAATACCGGGTGTACTGGCTAATCTTGCGCCGACCTGACTCTCCCTCTTTTTTGAGCTGTTCAAGTTGAGGAGTCACCGCCGTCATCAACTGCATGATAATCGATGCCGATATATACGGCAGGATACCCAACGCAAGAATACTCATGCGTTCTAGGGCGCCACCTGAAAACACATTCGCGAGTCCGAGAATAGTGCCCTGGTTTTGATCAAAAAGCGCGCTTAGCTGCTCGGGATCAATTCCCGGTACAGGAATATGCGTACCAATGCGGTAGACAATTAGCCCCAATAATACAAAGCGAAGACGGGCGAACAACTCGCCCATCCCAGCCGTATTCATTGATGGCATACCGTTTGCCATAGATTAGGCCTCGACACTCCCGCCAGCCGCTTCTATTGCCTCGCGAGCACCCTTGGTCACGGCCAAACCGCGAACGTTAACGGCTTTGTCAATGGCACCCGACAAGAATACGCGCGCACGTAGTACGTCATCTTTTACAAGATTCGCCGCTTTCAGCGCCGCCAGGTCAACCACGTCTCCTGTGATGCTATTCAGTTCATGCAAACGTACCTGGGCGGTCGTACGACCAATACGTGAGGTGAATCCGTACTTAGGCAGGCGCTTCTGAAGTGGCATCTGACCACCCTCGAAACCAGGCTTGACGGTACCACCCGAGCGTGACTTTAAGCCCTTGTGACCGCGACCGGCTGTTTTACCCAGCCCCGAACCAATTCCACGGCCTACGCGTTTTGCATCGCGCTTAGCACCAGCCGCTGGGCTCAGATTATTCAAACGCATTTCATCAGACATTGGTTTAACCCTCTACCCGCACGAGGTAGTTAACCTTGTTAATCATGCCGCGAACCGATGGGGTGTCTTCCACCTCCACTGTGTGACCGATGCGACGTAAACCCAACCCTTTGACACAAGCCTGATGGTTCTTCAACCGACCGGCTGTGCTCTTGATTTGGGTAACTTTAATTGTTGCCTTACTCATGACTTCGGACTCCGGCCTCAGCTGAGGATCTCTTCGACCGTCTTACCACGCTTGGCTGCCACCGAGTCTGGTGAAGCCATGTCGCGAAGACCGTTATAAGTAGCACGTACTACGTTCACCGGATTGGTGGAGCCGTAGCACTTTGCCAAAACATTGTGGACACCTGCGATTTCTAAAACCGCTCGCATAGCACCACCTGCAATTACGCCCGTACCCTCTGATGCAGGTTGCATGTAAACCTTTGATGCACCATGGTTCGCCTTGACGGGGTACTGGAGCGTGCCGTCAACCAAATCGACATTGATCATATTACGACGAGCCGCTTCCATAGCCTTTTGGATTGCCACAGGTACTTCGCGCGCTTTGCCGCGTCCGTAGCCCACACGACCCTTTCCATCACCCACCACAGTTAGCGCGGTGAAGCTCATGATTCGGCCACCTTTTACAGTCTTGGCTACGCGATTAACCTGGACCAGCTTTTCCTGAAGGTCGCCTTCCGTACGCTGATCGCCTTTTTTCTGATCGTTAAACGCCATAACTTAAAACTCCAATCCGCCTTCGCGCGCCGCATCAGCCAGCGCCTTAACTCGACCGTGATATTTGAAACCAGCACGATCGAAGGCAACCTCAGTGATGCCTGCAGCTTTGGCGCGCTCAGCAATCAATTTTCCTACGGCAGACGCCGCGTTGGTATTTCCGGTTGCACCTGCTCGTAGGTCCTTGTCTAGTGTTGAAGCACTTGCCAGTACCTTGTCACCCGATGCCGCGATGATCTGCGCATAAATGTGACGCGGTGTACGATGCACAGTGAGGCGGGTCGCACCACTGTTACGCATGCGGATGCGCGACTTTCGAGCGCGGCGCAAACGTGATTCAGTTTTCTCGTTCATTGCCCTACCTACTTACTTCTTCTTGGCTTCTTTACGACGAACATACTCATCGGCGTAGCGAATACCTTTGCCCTTGTATGGCTCGGGTGGTCGGAAAGCACGGATCTCCGCCGCCGCCTGACCCACAGCCTGCTTGTCGATACCAGTGATTACGATTTCAGTCTGAGTAGGCGTTTCCACTGACAGACCTTCTGCGACTTCGTAATCCACATTGTGTGACAGACCCACGGTAAGGTTTACCGACTTACCGGTAGCCTTTGCACGATAACCAACGCCATTGAGTACCAGCTTTTTCTCCCAGCCCTGGCTCACACCAATAACAATGTTATTGAGCAAAGCACGGGTGGTACCAGCCATAGCACGGTGGGTGTCAAAGTCGTAGACAATTGATGCCTGGCCATCTTCGACTTTCACCTCAATACCATCTGACAAGGCCATCTCCATGGTGCCCTTGCCGCCCTTAACAGACACATTACAGCCGTCGACTTTGACGTCGACACCTTTGGGCAACGTGACCGGATTGTTCGCAACTCTTGACATAACTCAGTCTGCTCTTCAGATACGTCGTTTTAGAATACGGTGCAGAGAATCTCACCACCGACGCCCGCCGCTCGTGCAGCGCGATCGGTCATCACACCACGTGACGTCGAGACAATAGCAACACCTAAGCCACCACGAACTTGTGGTAACTCACCTTTCCCCGCGTAGCGACGGAGACTCGGACGGCTCACGCGCGCGATTTCTGCAATGACGGGTTTGCCATCGAAGTATTTCAACTCGATAGACAAGCGAGGCTTAGCAGTGCTGTTATCCACGTCGAAAGAAGCAATGTAGCCCTCTTCTTTCAAAACATTGGCAACCGCCGCTTTGAGCTTCGAACCGGGCATTTCAACAGACTTCTTGCCTGCCATTTGCGCATTGCGCAACCGGGTCAACATATCGCTGATTGGATCCTGCATGCTCATAAAATAATTACTCCGTTACCAGCTGGACTTAACCAGGCCCGGTACATCGCCGCGCATTGCTGCCTGACGCAGAATGTTGCGGCTCAAACCAAACTTACGATAAACACCGTGCGGACGACCCGTAACCTGACAGCGACGCTGTTGACGCACAGGGCTTGAATCACGAGGCAGCTTTTGCAACTTAATCTGCGCATCCCATTTTTCGTCATCACTAGCAGAAGGACTGCTAATAACTGCCTTCAGCTCTGCGCGCTTAGCAGCGTACTTCGCAACCATGCGCTCGCGCTTTACCTCACGGGCAATCATTGATTTCTTGGCCATTATTCTTTACCCCTCAACCTTTGAACGGGAAGTTGAATGCACGCAGCAGCGCTCGGCCTTGGTCATCCGATTTTGCTGTGGTGGTGATAGTGATATCCATCCCGCGCAACGTATCGACTTCGTCGTAGTTGATTTCGGGGAAGATAATTTGCTCGGTTACGCCCATGGCAAAGTTGCCGCGCCCATCGAAAGACTTGGGACTAATCCCGCGGAAATCACGAATCCGTGGAATGGCAATGCTGATGAGGCGATCAAGAAATTCGTACATGCGCTCATCACGTAGGGTCACTTTGCAACCAATTGGCCAGCCATCGCGAATCTTGAATCCAGCGATTGACTTTCGCGACTTGGTCACAATAGGTTTTTGACCCGCGATCTTAGCCATGTCAGCCAGCGCGTTCTCCATTACTTTTTTGTCACCAACAGCCTCACCAACACCCATATTGAGGGTAATTTTGGTGATACGTGGTACTTCCATAACGTTCGCTAAACCCAGTTCTTCTTTCAACTGTGGGGCGATTTCGTTGCGGTACTTTTGCTTAAGGGTTGCCATGTTTTCGCTGCCTCATGCGCCGAGCAATGCTCAGGCGTCAATCACTTCTCCGCTAGACTTGTACACGCGTACTTTCTTGCCACCATCTTCAACACGATAGCCAACGCGGTCTGCTTTGTTACTACTTGGGTTAAATATTGCGATATTCGAAACTTGGATTGGCGCTTCTTTCTCGACGATCCCCCCCGCTACACCTGCCTGCGGGTTTGGCTTGGTGTGCTTCTTGATCATATTGACCCCAGAAACCACAACACGATTATTGTCGAGCACCTTACGAACAGTGCCGCGCTTTCCCTTGTCTTTCCCAGTCAAAACGACTACTTCGTCGTCACGCTTGATCTTGGCCATTACCTTATCCTCTCTACCTGTCGCTCAGATAACTTCTGGCGCCAAGGAAATGATCTTCATAAACTTCTCACCGCGAAGTTCCCGCGTTACCGGACCGAAAATACGGGTGCCAATGGGTGCTTCTTGGTTGTTCAGAAGAACAGCTGCGTTTTCGTCAAACTTGATCAAAGAACCATCAGGGCGACGCACACCCTTTTTAGTGCGAACCACAACCGCAGTCATCACCTGGCCTTTTTTTACCTTGCCGCGGGGAATGGCCTCTTTAACAGTCACCTTGATGAGGTCACCAACACGCGCATAGCGACGCTTTGAGCCACCAAGCACCTTAATACACATAACCCTACGGGCTCCGCTGTTGTCGGCGACTTCCAAATACGACTCGGTCTGAATCATTTCTCTACTCCAACTTGCGGCTAACGCCGCACACGGCTACAGATGCTTAGATCTGCGTCGCCTTTTCAACAACTTCTACCAACGCCCACGTCTTGGTTTTGGATAACGGGCGCGACTCTGCGACCAACACGGTATCGCCAATACCTGCCGTGTTGTCCTCATCATGGGCATGAACCTTTGACGAACGCGTGATGTACTTCCCATAAACAGGGTGCTTCACTCGGCGCTCTACCAACACGGTGATGGTTTTATCCATCTTGTCGCTCACTACGCGACCCTGTACTTGGCGCGTACGCTTTTCTGTGGTTGCCATTAGTCTTCTACCTTCTGTTGCAGCACGGTCTTTACGCGCGCAATATCTCGCTGTGTCTGCTGGAGCAGGTGAGTCTGACCCAACTGACCCGTTGACTTCGCCATCCGCAGCTTGAATTGCTCTTCGCGCAGCTTCAGCAGCTCAACGCTCAGCTCATCCGCTGACTTTTCACGCAGTTCACTCGCTTTCATCACATCACCGACCGTTTAACAAACGTGGTCTGCACCGGAAGCTTTGCCGCCGCGAGAGCAAACGCCTCGCGCGCCAGATCTTCGGGAACACCCTCAACTTCGTAAAGCACACGACCTGGCTGAATTTGAGCCACCCAGTACTCAACGTTACCCTTACCTTTACCTTGACGAACCTCTAACGGCTTACCCGTGATTGGCTTGTCGGGAAAAATACGAATCCAAATCTTCCCGCCTCGCTTAATATGGCGGGTCATCGCCCGGCGAGCCGCTTCAATTTGACGAGCAGTGATGCGACCACGACCCGTCGATTTCAGCGCATATTCGCCAAAGCTCACCTTGCTGCCGCGCTCTGCAAGGCCACGATTACGACCTTTTTGCATCTTGCGGAATTTAGTGCGTTTCGGTTGCAGCATTATTCAGTCCTCTTAATGAGCTCAGCTGGCCGCTGCACGACGCGGCTCTTGAGCCTCATCGCCACCACCAATAACCTCACCCTTGAAGATCCACACCTTCACACCAATCACGCCGTAAGTGGTGTGAGCTTCGTAGGTTGCGTAATCGATATCCGCGCGAAGTGTATGCAGGGGAACACGACCCTCTCGGTACCACTCGGTCCGAGCAATTTCCGCACCACCAAGCCGGCCGCCAACCTGTACTTTGATACCTTCAGCGCCCTGACGCATTGCGTTCTGCACAACGCGCTTCATGGCGCGACGAAACATAACGCGACGCTCAAGCTGCTGTGCGACGTTTTGCGCGACCAACCGAGCATCAAGATCGGGCTTGCGAATTTCCTTGATGTTGATGTGCACCGGCACACCCATCATCGCACTCAGCTCCTGACGAAGCTTTTCGACATCTTCGCCTTTCTTACCGATAACAATGCCAGGACGGGCAGTGTGAATCGTCACACGAGCAGTCTGAGCTGGACGCTCTATCACAACCCGGCTAACCGATGCAGCATCAAGCTTCTTGAGCACGTACTCACGAACAGCGAGGTCGCTGATGAGATTCTTAGAGTAGTTGCTGCTATCTGCGTACCAAACCGAGTTGTGATCCTTGACCACGCCTAGGCGAATACCAGTTGGATGTACCTTCTGACCCATGCGTCAGTCCCCTTAGCCTTCGCTGTCCGCAACTTTCACAGTGTTGTGACAAGTGCGCTTGAAAATCCGATCACCACGACCTTTGGCGCGTGCACGCATGCGCTTCATGGTCAAACCCTCATCGACAAATACCGTCGATACGCGCAACTCATCAACGTCCGCGCCTTCGTTGTTCTCAGCATTAGCGATCGCCGAGTTGAGCACCTTTCGCACTAAGTGTGCAGCTTTCTTTGTGCTGAACTCCAGCAAACTCAACGCTTCTTCCACTGGCTTACCACGCACCTGATCGGCGACCAGACGGGCCTTCTGCGCAGAGATGCGCGCGCCGCGAAGTTTTGCTTGTACTTCCATCGTCTCTATCTCCGCCAGGCTTTAGCGCTTGGCTTTCTTGTCAACAATGTGACCCTTAAACGTTCGGGTCACTGCGAATTCGCCCAACTTGTGGCCAACCATGTCTTCATTGATAAGCACAGGGACATGCTGGCGGCCGTTGTGAACCGCAATAGTGAGACCGACCATATCGGGCGATACCATTGAGCGACGCGACCAAGTCTTGATAGGGCGTCGATCGTTACTTTCAACCGCCGCCTCAACCTTTTTCAAAAGATGCAGGTCGATGAAGGGGCCTTTTTTTAATGAACGTGGCACGTTTAAGTCCTCTTTCCTTCAGCGGTTACTTCTTGCCTCGACGGCGAACAATAAAGCCGTCGGTGCGCTTGTTTTTACGAGTTTTGTAGCCCTTGGTCGGCACACCCCATGGCGTTACTGGGTGACGACCACCAGAGGTACGACCTTCACCACCACCGTGTGGGTGATCGACTGGGTTCATGGCCACACCGCGTACAGTTGGGCGAACACCACGCCAACGCGCAGCACCGGCCTTACCCAACTTACACAGGCTGTGCTCAGAGTTGGATACTTCACCCAACGTGGCGCGACAATCGACTGGGACTTTCCGCATTTCGCCTGAACGCAAGCGTATGGTGGCGTACTGCCCCTCACGCGCAACTAACTGAACTGAGGCGCCCGCAGAACGAGCGAGTTGTGCACCTTTGCCTGGCTTGAGCTCAATCGCGTGAATAACGGCACCCACAGGAATGTTACGGATTGGCAAACAGTTACCCGCCTTGATGGGCGCTGCAGCACCGGAATATAGCGTGTCGCCAGCACTCACGCCTTTAGGGGCGATAATGTAACGCCGCTCGCCGTCAGCGAACAACAACAATGCGATGTGCGCTGTGCGGTTGGGATCGTACTCTAGACGCTCGACCTTCGCCGGTATGCCGTCTTTATTGCGCTTAAAATCGATAACGCGGTAATGATGCTTGTGACCGCCACCGATATGCCGCGTGGTAATGCGACCCGCATTGTTGCGTCCACCAGTCTTGGAATTCTTTTCCAATAACGGCGCGTGAGGACGACCCTTGTGCAGGTCTTTGTTCACCACGCGTACGTGATGGCGACGGCCTGCTGATGTCGGTTTACTCTTTACGACTGCCATGACAAATCGTCCCCTTAAGCTATTGCAGCAAAGTCAATTTCCTGACCCTGCTCCAAACGTACATATGCCTTTTTCCAAGACGTCTTAGTCGAGAGACCATAACGATTACGCTTAGTCTTGCCCTTAACGCGCAGTGTACGAACATCGTCGACCTTCACTTTAAATAGCTGCTCGACCGATGTACGAATTTCTGCCTTAGTAGCATCGAGAGCCACTTTGAACACGTACTGGTTGCTATTCTCTGCGACCACTGCTGCCTTTTCGGAAACATGGGGGCCTAGCAGAATTTGGAAAACGCGCTCCTGGTTCATGCCAAAGCCTCCTCAAATTTCTTAACCGCGTCGACGGTAACAATCACCTTGTCAAACGCAATCAGACTCACGGGATCAACCCCATCAACATCGCGAACATCGACCTGGTGCAAGTTACGCGACGCCAAATAAAGGTTCTGATCCACTTCGCCCGACACAATCAACACGTTTTCCACACCAAAACCCTTGAGCGCCTCTACTAGCAGCTTGGTTTTAGGTTGCTCAACAACGAAATCTTCCACAACCATCAGACGCTCGGTGCGAGCAAGCTCCGACAAAATGGAACGCATCGCTGCGCGATACATCTTTTTGTTCACCTTTTGCGAATGATCTTGGGGCGACGCCGCAAAAGTGACACCACCAGAGCGCCAAATCGGCGACCGGATGGTGCCAGCTCGAGCACGACCGGTACCCTTCTGGCGCCATGGCTTTTTACCACCGCCAGCGACCGCCGAACGACTCTTTTGAGCGCGCGTACCCTGACGAGCACCGGCCAAGAATGACGTCACGACTTGGTGCACTAGGGGTTCGTTATACTCACGCGCAAACGTTGCCTCAGACACCGATACGGTACCCACATCGCCGCTGCCGGACTTAACTACACTCAATTCCACAGTTAGTCCCCTCAACCTTTAACAGTAGGACGAACGATGACTTCGCCGCCGGGCGCACCTGGTACCGCACCCTTGATGAGCAACAAATTACGCTCGGCATCGACACGAACGATCTCGAGACCCTGCGTAGTTACACGCTCGGCACCCATATGACCGGCCATCTTCTTGCCCTTAAAT
>Ga0181577_10000052_pt1 | contig 76525 bp, 51 predicted proteins | sample 101ome_21_FD_132468 | JGI IMG/M metagenome (GOLD analysis project Ga0181577, IMG submission 132468) | Coastal salt marsh microbial communities from the Groves Creek Marsh, Skidaway Island, Georgia - 101413BT metaG (megahit assembly) | ecosystem: Environmental > Aquatic > Marine > Intertidal...
TCCGCCCTCGTCGCCGCGCGCGCGCCTCCTCCTCGCCCCCGCGCGCGCGATCGAGCGCGCGTCAACGGCACCGAACGATGCGAACGACGACGCGCGACCGAACGACGGCGCGTTCGAGAGGCGCGATCGACGATGCGCGCGCGCGCGAGCGTTCGCGGAGACGGACCGGACCGATCGGCTGGATCCGACTCGCGCACGTTCGTTCGCGCGCGCGAGCGTCCGTCGCCGTGTCGACGCGCGGCGCGCGAGCGCGAAGACGATCGTTCGCGCTCCGAGCGCGCGCGCGAGCGTGCGTCGCGCGTCCACGGACGCGGACGTGTGACGCGTCCCTAGTCGTTCGCGCACGATTAATCGCACGCCGTCGATAAAAAAGTGTCATCGCAACCAAAACACCAAAAGTCGTAGTGAACATTTCAAAATAGTATGTATGTATCGTAAAAAAGACACGCATGTGTACGAATTATTTTCAATCAATCATCGAGTATAAAGTACACACAATACACCATAGGTCCCAGAAGTCCCATACATACATTACATGAAGATAAACCAAGAGTGTACACAGCGAGCGACACGATGACGTCGGCGCGTCGCGACGTCGGCTCGACTCGTCGACGCGATGGCGCCCTCGTCGCACGAGCGCACGCCCACGGTGACGGTGACGATGTCCCGCGCGTCGTCGTCGTCCAAGGCGCGACACGCGGTGGACGTCGTCGTCGACGACGTGACGTACGTCGTGAAAAACGTCCAGGCGAACAAAAAGAGCGGCGCGGCGGCGGGGGACACCGCCGGCGCGCGCGAGCGATCCACGAGCGAGACGATCGCGCTGTTGCGCGGCGTGTCGTCGGTGTTCGAACGCGGGCGCGTGCACGCGCTCATGGGGGCGTCGGGGGCGGGGAAGACGACGTTGATGGATGTGATGTGCTCGCGCGTGACGGCTGGCGATTCGACGGGACGGGTGACGTTCGCGGGTGAATCGGCGTCCAAGGAGACGTTCAAGACGTGTGCGGCGTACGTGGAACAGTTCGATACGCTGTTGCCGATGTTGACGGTGCGAGAGACGCTGAATTATTGGGCGGAATTGCGCGCGAGGACGGCGGAGGAGCGAGACGCCGTCGTCGGTCGCGTGCCTACGGTGATCGAGGAGTTGGATCTCGTCGAATGTCAAGACGTCGTCGTCGGCGATACGTTGAATCGAGGCATCTCTGGGGGTCAGTGTAAGAGAACGAACGTGGCGTTGGCGCTCGTGACGGATCCGGACGTGTTGTTTCTCGACGAACCGACGAGCGGATTGGATAGCGCGACGAGTTTGGGCATCGTGCAAATGCTGAAGCGATTGGCCAACGACGGCGTCAACGTCATCGCGACGATTCACTCGCCGACGTCGGAGGCTTTCAGGTATTTCGACACTCTTTTGATGCTGAAAAAGGGACAGGTGGTGTACTCGGGACCGTTGGATAACGCGCTGCCGTACTTTGGAGGATTGGGGTACGCGTACGACGAGTCGTACAACTTGGCGGACTTCCTCGTCGCCACCGTCGCCTGCGAGGACATCGATTTCGTGTCGGCGTTCAAGACGAGCGATGAGGGTCGACGGCACGTCGCGTTCATCGAAGAAGTCAAGGCGAGAAAAGCGCTTCCGAGGCCGCCGCAACCGAAGACGACGCGCGGTCCGCTTTCCAAAGTCCTCACGCTTCTCAAGTACCGCACGCGATACAATTACGGGAACCCAGATTTCATCGCCGCGAGAAGCGCCGGGGTGTTCCTGTTCGGTCTCGTGCAGATGTCTCTGTTCTGGAAAGTGGGCGCGCCCACCGGCGCCGCGCAGGATCAATCGACGCAGCTCAACGTCGCCAGTCTTCTCTCCATGATTAACATTCTTCCATCGTTTCAAGCGAGCGGCTACATGCCCTCCGTCGTTCTCGAGCGCGCGATGTTCTACCGCGAGATGGACGACGGCGTCTACCCGCTCGTGTCGTACATCGCGTACAAAATTATCGAGGAGGGCGCGTTGGCCATTCCCGTGTCTCTCATCGGACAGATGATGCTCTTCCTCGGGTGCGCCATTCAGGGTAACTTTTTCTACTTTTGGATCATCAACTACGGCGTCATGATGTGCGGCATCGCCTTGGCGTACGTGTGCGCCGCGGTGGCCCCCAACATGGACGCCGCGAACACGTTGCTCCCGGTGTACAACGTCGTGCAGCTCTTGTTTTCCGGTCTCATCATTCGCGTCGCCAGCATTCCCAAAGGATGGGCGTGGTATCGCCACACCCTCTTCGTTCGCTACGGATGGCAGGCACAGATGAGAAACCACTTCGGCGATAACGCGCCCAAGGTTTTCGTGGACGACAACGGCGCGCCCGTGGACATTTCTGAATTTTACGGCGTCAGCGGTTCGCTCGCCTCCAACATCGGCGCCATCTTTGGTTTGGTCGGGTTTTGGATTCTCGTCGCCTACCTCACGATGAAAAACATCAGGCACCAAAATCGATGACGACAGTTCATCGCGCCCGTGTGTTTACATATATATTCCTAGTCATTCCACGTCTGTGTAGTTCGTACCATATACCATCCGCGTGAAGAGAAGAGAGTTGACTGTTCACATTCCGAGGTGTCGAGAAAACTCCCCTCGCGCGCTCCCGCGCGCCGAGACGTCGCTCGAGGCGTCAAAAACGCGCGCGAAAAATAGAGCGCACGGCACACCGCGCGCGAGTCCGACATCGCCGCCGCGATGCCGTCGTCGTTCCGAGACCACCACGGGCCCGCGCCGAAGAAACACCACCACCACCAGCGACGCTCGGACGACGCGAGCGCGCGACACGCCGTCGCGAGCGCGGCGCTCGGAAGCGCGCTCGCCGTCGTGCTTTGGTTGGTGACGTCCCGAGACGCGTGGTCCGACGAGACACCGCGATCGCCGTACGCGTGCGCGAGCTCGAGACGCACGCTCGAGGACGTCGCGTCGGCGGCGTCGGCGGGCGCGGTTCGCGACGCGTTGAACGCGACGGTGACGTATCCGAACGCGACGCTGCGTCGCGCGCGACGTTTTCCCAATGGGTTCGTGCGTCTCGTGGGGACGCATCACAAGACCGGGACGGCGCTCATGGGGGATGTGTTTGCGACGTTGGCGAAGAATTTTTCGTATGCGTTCTTCGACGCGCGCGCGGCGGAGGACGAGCTCGCGCGACGCAAGGTTCCTCTCGACGCGCAGCGTCGAGAGGAGCTCGGGAAACGGTTTCGATGCGCGGACATCGTGTTCGATTACCACTTCGGCGCGTCCGTTCCCGACTATTTGCTCGACGGCGACGCGACCGAGTCGGAATCTCTCCTCGAGGCGACGGGCGCGAGCGAGTACCGCGTCGCGCACGTCGTGCGCGATCCGCTCGACGTTCTCGTGAGCGGCGCGTTGTACCATCGTCGCGCACCACCGGACGAGGATTGGCTCACGAGCGCGCGAGACGAGCTTCACGGGAACACGTACGCGGCGTTTCTCGCCGCGGCGACGCCCGCGCAAGCTGTCGAAGCCGAGTGGCGATTCTCGGGCGACGAGATTAGAATGCTCGCGCTGACGCACGAGGCGTGCGAGCGAGACGAGCGCTGTCTAAACGTGCGTTTGGAGGATTTCGAATCGAGTTTCCAAGAGACGATCGATCGGACGTTGCGGTTTCTAGGCTTTCCGCGCGCGCGCATCGCGGCGATGAAGGCGCTCGTTGCCGAGCACGACGTTAAGACGTGGTCAGCGGCCGAGTTGGCGAACAACGAACACTACACGCGCGCGTCGAGCGACCGCGAATCGTTCTATCGCGCCGTTCACGAGGATGTCGAGGCTTCGCGAATAATCGAGGGCGTGCGACGCGCGATGGGATACGCGTGACCCGCCGTCGAAGCGTCTTTACGACGCGACGTGATGTGCGTGAGAGTGTCCCGTGTCGGAGTATTACATGACGAATGTCGTTAATGATGATGACGTCGTTCGCGCGTCTGTCTAATCGCGGCGGCGGCGAGCGAGCGAGCGAGGAACCGAGCGCACACTTCATTCCGGAAGCGGAATCCCGTTCGGCGAGGCGTTCTCCTTGATCCAGGGGTGGTCCAACAACCTGCTGAGCGGTATGCGCGCGGCCGGTTCCTTGACGAGCAAGCTTCGAATGAGATCCTTGGCGTTTTCGCTAATGTACGAAGGAAATTGTAAATCGACGCGCAAGATGCGCTTGTACGTCTCGCTGTGCCCCTCCGCCTCGAACGGCGGCGTCCCAACCAAGAATTCGTACGCCAACACGCCGAGAGACCACACGTCGACGGCGTAATCGTGATCTCGACCCTCCACCATCTCTGGCGGTAAGTAATCGAGTGTCCCGCAGAGCGTCTGTCGACGACTGTTCGGTGCGTGCACCGACCAACCAAAGTCGGCAATCTTCAACTCGCCCTTGATACCAACGAGCAAGTTTTCCGGTTTGATATCCCTATGGATGACGTGCTTCTTGTGACAATAAATCAGCGCTCGCGCCAGAGACGCGATGTACGTCGCGCTCTTCCGCTCGCTAAACCGTTTCGCGCGTTGCAACTCCTTGTACAATTCGCCCAACGCCGCGTACTCGAGAATCAAAAACACCCTCGTGTTGTCGTAAAAGTACCCGTACAACCGTAAAATATTCGGATGTCTCAGATGCGATTGAATCTCAATCTCTCTTCTCAACTGATGCTCGACGTGCGACGCGCACAACTGCGTCTTATGCAACACTTTCAGCGCGACGATGTACTTGCTCTTCTTTTCCCGCGCCAAGTACACCGACCCAAACTTCCCCTTCCCCAACGGTTTCCCAATGTCAAAATCTTCCAATTTCCACTCCTTGGTCGCCCCAGACCCCGACGACCGCTCCACCGTCCCTCCACGCGCGCCGTTCTCCCCCACGCTCGCGCTCGATCCACCATTCGTCGCCTTCGTCCCCGGCGCCGCGCGCGCGAACCGATTCTCCTTGTCGTCTCTCGCATCCATGACGGTCGCGCTCCGTCGTCCTCCTCCACCCTGCGCGCCGAGTCATTCACACGCGATCGTCAATCACACGCGTTCGCATCGTTCGGTCGTCTTCACGGACGTCGTCACCGTCGTCCGGTCGCGTCGTCGTCGTTTGAAGCGCGGGGGAACAAATGGCACCGTTGGACTTTAAACCGTCTTTCGGCCCCGTCGTCGTCGTCGCCGCCGTCTCGCGCGTCGAAAGAGGCGTCGTCGGGAGAGACGTCGCGCGCGAAGACGACACGCACCTCGCGTCGATCGCTCGGTCGGTCGCCCGCGCGGGATCGGCGCGCGTCGCGCGATGGCGTCGGGAACGCGCCGCTCGTCGACCGCGGTGGGCGCGAGGGACTCGGTATGAGTCGGGACTCATCGATTGGTTTTGACGAATCGTGAATCGTGAATGTGTCCCCCTCGCGTGTGACGCCACCGAATCCCGCGACACCGCGACGCCCGCGCGCGTGGCGAGCGTCGCGCGCGGTGGACGCGCGACGGGGCTCGGGTCGTGGCCCTAGTCGAGTGTCGCGGTCGACACTCGCGCGCGACGTCTCGCGCGTGACGTGCGCGCGATGGATTCGAGCGGTGCATCGTCTTCGTCGTCTCTGATGACGACGCCGATGCGCGCGCGCGCGCGCGTCGACGACGCCGAGGACGCGCGTCCGAGAGACGCCACCACCGCACCGCGTCCGACGCGCGCGTCGGCGTCGGCGTCGACGCGAACGCATCGTCGTCGGGACGCGGACGAGACGGACGCGCGCGTCGCCGCCATGTCCGCCGAGGTGCGCGCGCTTCGCGAGACGTTGGATCGACTCGAACGCGAGAAACTGGCGCGCGTCGAGCGTCGACGCGACGTCGCGCGCGCTCGAGCGACGCCGTCGACCGCGTCGGCGCCGACTGGGCGCGCGACGAAGACGCCGTCGTCGTCGTCGCCGCCGCGCGAGCTCGCCGCCGCCGGGCTCGACGACGAGCTCGCCGCCGCCTCGCGATTTCGCGCGCGGTGTCGCGCGTCCGCCATCGACTCATCCATCGTGTTCGACGACGCGTCGACGCCGTTCGAGGCGGTGACGCGTCAATTCACCCTCGGCGTCGTCAAACGTCTTCCCGAAGACGCGCGACGCCCGAAATGCGACGTGTAAACTCATCTTCAATCCCAGAGCTCAACCGCACACGCGCGCGCACATCGCGGTCCGGCGCGTCATGCGCGCGGCGTAAACGAACATACGTATAACTCTCGACGGTTTCGTCGCCATGCGCGAGATTACCGTGGACGAGGCGGCGGTCGCCGTGAAGCGGGGCGCGACGCTCATCAAGTACTGTCGAAACTCGAAACCGCACGCCGTCTTCGCGCAAGCGTCCGCGACGCGTCTCACGTGGGTCGGACGACGCGAGAAGGAGCGGTACATCGAGTTCTCGCGCGTCGAGCGCGTGTTGGCGGGTCAACACACGGAATTGTTTCGGAAAAGACGAGGGGCGCACGATGATTTAAAAAGTTTTTCGATCGTGTACGCCGACGAGCGCGGGTCGGTGACGCGCACGTGGGACGCGGTGTGCGAGAGCGAGGGCGAGAGAGACGTGTGGGTGCTCGCGATCGAGAATTTAGCGAGACAGGCGCGCGATGGGCGCGGAGGGGGGATGGGCGCGCGGGTCGACTGGAGCGTCGAGTCGAGCGGCGGCGGCGGCGGCGACGATTCCATGGGAACAGCCGTCACCGTCGCGAGAGCGATCGGGAAGTTTAAGCGTGGCGCGCACGCGAAATCGCCGTCGCTTCTACAGCGCGACGAGACGCTGATGGAGACGGTGATGGGGAGAAATTCGAGCGAACCGAACGAGGCGTATCGATGGGGCTGGTTAGAGGACGCGACGCCGGCGGGCGCGGTCGAGAGCACGTCCGGCGGAGGTTTCGTCGTCAACAGCGAGCGGTGGCGACGCGTGGACGAACCGCGCGCGATCGAAGGGATGAACACGCTCGACGTCGTCGAGATTGCGCTGGGATCGAGACACGCGTTGATGCGCACGCGCACGGGCGCCGTGTACGCGCTCGGCGAAGGCAAGGGCGGGAAACTCGGTCTTCCCAGCGGACAAGACGCCCCGACCCCGGCGCGAGTCGACGTCGACGGCGTCGCCATCGCGCTCGCGTGCGGTACCGCGCACTCGATCGCCATCGTGCGAGACGCAAAGTCTCGCGCGGCGACGGCGGATGGCGGAGACGCGCGCGCGTGGGGCGACGCGAGCGCGGCGCCGGGTTTACTCGGTCGAACGGACGCCCGCGGCGTCTCCTGGTTCCCGACGACGATTTCATTCGACGGCGCGCTCGACCTGGGCGCACCGTCGCGTCGATCATCGTCGCTCGCGGGCGTCAAGGTGGTTCAAGTGTCGTGCGGCCCGTGTCACTCGGCGTGCGTCTCCGAAACCGGCGCGTGTTACACCTGGGGCGAAGGGTCGTTTCACGCCCTCGGTCACGGTGATCGCGAGAGTCAACGCGCACCTCGCGTTTTGAACGCCTTCACCGCCGACGGTCGCGTCGTTCTGCGCGTGTCGTGCGGTGTGTGGCACACCGCCGCCGTCGTCGCGCCTCGCGGTCGCGAGCCCTCGCGCGTCGCCGCGGCGTCGTCCGACATCGACGGCAATCACGACGTGCTCGACGGCGAAGTCTTCACATGGGGTGACGGTGAATCCGGTCAACTCGGCGTGCGCGGCGCGGAGACGGCGTCGACGCCGACGCTCGCGTCTGGACAGATTGGTCAACCGGGAAGCGAGGTGTGTCACGTGAGTTGCGGCCAACACCACACCGTCGCGTTGACGTCAAAGGGTGATCTCTGGGTCGCCGGCTGCGTGGGAAAGGTGGATAACTCGTTACGATCGACCGTCTTCACGCGTCTGACGGATTTTCAAACCGGTTCGGTGAGCACGGTGGAGAGCGGGGACAATCACGTCGTCGTCGCCGTCAGAGACGGTCGCGTCTACTCGTGGGGCGTCGGCAAGCGCGGACGATTGGGGCTCGGTAAGAATGATCGCGACCAACCGTCGCCCGTGGAGATCGAATCCCTTCGCGGACGACGCGTGCTCGCCATCGCGTGCGGATCGACGTCGAGCGCGTGCGTGGTGGAGGCGGTGCGCATGACGGCGAAGGAAAAGGCGACGGTGGCGAGACAATCGACGCGCGCGCTCGCCGAATTCTCGCGCGGCGCCTCTCGCGGTTCTCGCGGTGACCAACGCGCGACGGTAATAGACGACCGGCGATCGAGTAACGTGGATACCGGGTCGACGTCTTCGCGCGCGCGCGATAAGAGCGAGACGGGGACGAGCGTGGGAACGGGACCGACGGCGCACGCGAGGCGGACGACGGAAAAGATGACGCGAAGAGTGATGACGACGCTGTTGAGTCCGACGTTCGAGGACGTGGCGAAGACGTCGATCTGGGGCGCGAGGAGGGAGTGTGGCGACGCGCCGGCGCGTGGAGAGTGCGCGGTAACGCGCGGGGAAGAAGAGACGACGTCGTCGTCGACGAAGAGATTGGATTTCGAGAGCGAGCCGCGGAAACCGCCGCCACCGCCGCCGCCCGAACCGTCGCCGCCACCGCCGCCGCCTGAACCGTCGCCGCCACCGCCGCCGCCCGAACCGTCGCCGCCACCGCCATCGCCGCCGACGGAACCGACGGAATCGTTCATCGAGCGCGCGCGTCGCATCGCCGACGAAGCCGAGGCGCAAATCTCGCGTCTCGCCGACGAGGACGCCGTTCTCGAGCGCGCGACGCGCGCCGCCATCGCCGAACGCGCAACCAAGACGAAGACATCGCCGACGCCATCGACGACGACGCCATCGAACCCGTCACCTTGCGCGTTCGTGCCCATCGGCGCGCCTCGCGAGTGGGTGGAAGAGGTGGAGGACGGCGTCTTCATGACGCTCGCCACGGATGGACCGCGAACGCTCTTGAAACGCGTTCGATTCAGTAAACGCATATTTAGCAATGACTTAGCGAAACAGTGGTGGGAAGAGAATCGTGCGCGCGTCATTCGCGAGCTCGATCTCACCGTGCCCGCGTGAAGACGGGCGGGAAGAGGGGCGTCGAGATGACGTTTGTATTCTAAAAAACTCGAAATTCTACCGTCCGCGCTCCGCGCGCGCTCACTCATCCCTCGCGCGATCCGGCATCCAACTGATGATGACATACATGAAGGCTAAGAAATCGTACAGCGTGTGGGTGAACATGGCGCTTCCTAATCCGTCGCGGAGGTACTCCAACGAAAACAAGACGCTCGCCCACGTCGCCCACGCCGCGTACGCCGGCGTGATGGCGTGCAACGCGCCGAACGCCGCCGACGTGCTCGCTAACGCCGCGATGGACGCGACGTCGCCGCCGACGCCGAGAGATTCTAATCGACCATCGACCCAAGGCATTAAAAACCCGCGAAACAACGCCTCCTCGCCGACGCCCGCGCCGAGACTCAACGCGAAGATGCCGACGACGCCGAGCGGCGCCACCGCCGGGAGCACGCTCGACTCGAACGTCTCACGAACTTCGCGAAGAAACTCGTACTTTTCCGATTGCGTCACCGCGAACGTGAGTGAGGCTAAGAGCGGTGTGGTGTACAGCGCGGCGGCGTCGACGTTGAAGGCGACCGCGCCGTCGACGACGTCCGGGTGGACGTCGGCGAACCGACACAGAATTTGAGCCCCGACCGTCATGACGGCGTAAAACGCGACCGAGGCGTTGAAAAACGCCCGTGAATCGATCGCACCGGTGACCTCGTCCACGGTACCGTCGTTCAGTGGACCGTCGTCGTTTAGCGCGCGCGTGCGCGCGCGCGAGGAGGTGCCGAAGACGGACGACACACTTTTTCTGGATAACGACGGGGACGCGCGGGGACGCGTCGTGGCGCGCGCGCGCGCGATCGAACCGCGCGTGCGAGACGCTCTAACCGTCGAAGACGTCGACGCCGACGCGCCGAGGGCGCTGAGCGCGATCGCGCGCATGTCGAAGAGTGTGGTTGCGGCGCATTCGTGCATTCGTGCACCGAGCGCGCGCGTCGCAAACGAGACGCGACGAAAGGGTCCCGACGACGCGGTGGATTCTATTAGTAGCTGGCGTTGTTTGTTTTGCGAATTTTGTAATACACAATCAACGACGACGAACGAATCGCGCCGTCGGACGAATCGCGCGCGTCTCGCGGTTTCGTCTCCCTCTGACGCTCGACGTCAGTCGCTCTTCTTCTTCGGCGTCCCCACCGTCAACAACTCGGCGCCCCAAAACTTGACCGGTTCGCTCGCCCCGAACGCGTCGCCCGAACCGACTTTGATCAATCCACCTCTCAGACTCGCCTTCGTCGGCGTCGCGGTCGCCGCCGCCGCTTTGGTGAGGTGACTGTCCGCGACGACGAGCGTGCACGCCTCGGATTCGATGGCGTCGAGCGCGGCGGCGCACATGGCGTCCCTCGCGCTCGCCCCATCCGCCGCGCTCCCGATCGTCGACGGTAACACGACGCGTCCACCCCTCGCGAGCGTCGCCAACGCGCCGAACGCGAACCCCATGGCGTGTCCCAACGGCACCGGAACGCACGTAGCGTCCGTCGCGCCGACGTCCAACGCCTCCGCCGCGCGTCTCGCGCAGCGCACCAACGCCGCGCCCGGCGTCACCGTCTCCGATCCACCGAAATAATACCCCGCATCCTGAGACGCGTGAAATCCAATCACCTCGGCGTCGTCCTCGTCCCCTCGTCGACGATACGCCTCGCGCAACACCTCGGCCAGTATAACTTTATCGCGAATCCCGCCCCCGTCGAACGCGATCGGTTCGTGCGCGCCGACGATGGATCCACACGCCTCGGCGTCTGCGTACGCCACGAACGTCCCGCGCGTGCGTCCGGAACCGAACGCCGTTCGCACGTCCTCGCTCGTGGTCGCGCTTCGCGCGGTCGTCGCCGCCGTCGCCGTCCCGAGATACGCCACCAACACGTCCGCGCCGTTTCGTCCGCGCACGCCCAACGGCGCCGACGACGGGGCGTATCCTAAATCTCGAAGCGCTCTCGCGAACGCATCGACGCGGTCGAGGAGTTCGCCGTACGTCCAGGAGAGCGTGAGCGCGGACGATGTGGGCGAGGGCGCGGCGGTGACGGCGATGGAATCGTCGCGCGCGAACGTCAACGCCGCGCGCGCGAACGTCCCGATGGTGACATCGGTCGAGGACGACGCGAAGGACGATACCGCGCGTCTCGCGAGCGTTCGCCCGAGCGTCGACATACCGCGCGCGCGACGCACTGCCGTCGTCATCCATCCATCCATCACGGGACACGCGCACACACATCGCGACATTCATCGACGCCCCCACCCCTCGTCTCCGAGCACATGCCCTCGCGCGCGTTCCTGGACATCGACATCGACGACCACAGGGAGAAACACGCCCGCGCGCGCGCCTTCGTCGAGGCCACCGATCGTCGCTATGGATTTTCATCGTCATCTCTCGACGAGCTCGGAGGATCCGAACGCGCGCGCGTTCCCGAACTCTACGCGTGCGATCGCGAGTGGTGCGATCGCGGACCGATCGAACTCTCCCCCGCGTCTCGCGAGCGCGTGGTGTTCGAACTGTACGACGAGGACGCGCCGTTGGCGTGTGAAAACTTTAAAGCGCTCTGTCGCGGCGACGCCGGGACGAGCAAAGCGTCCGGGCGCGCGTATTCGTATAAAAACGTTCGGTTTCATCGATGCGTGAAGGATTTCATGATGCAGGGTGGGGATTTCACCATGCAAAACGGTTCCGGTGGGGAATCGGTGTACGGGAAGCGAGGGAAGGCGTCGTTCAGGGATGACCCGCGGGGGTTGAGACGGAGACACGCGCGCGCGGGGACGCTCGCCATGGGGAACACGGGGAAGAATACGAATACGTCGCAGTTTTACGTGACGTTCGGGCCGTGTTCGAGGTTGGATGGGAAACACGTGGTGTTCGGTCACGTGATCGAGGGGATGGAGGTGATCGAGCGCGTGAACGCGGAGTGCGCGGTGCCGGCGGGGGGGGCGACGGAGGAACCGAAGGTGCGCGTCGTCGTCGCGGATTGCGGCGTGCTCGAGTGATGAATGATTTGATGTACTGTAATGACACACGCGGGAACGGATGGATGAGGAGGAGCGCACGCTCGTTAATTCGTCAGAGCCCGTCGTTCGATCTCAATCTCGGTCGCGGGCGACGCGGAGACGTCGGCGGGTTCGGGTTCGGGTTCGGGTTCGAGTTCGGCGTCGCCGACGACGAGTCCGAGATTTTCCGGCGTCAAGTCGGCGTCGACGGCGGCGGCGCGCGTCCACATCTTGTCCCACGTCTCGGACTCTCGCGTCACGATGTCGCTCGCCGAGAGCACCAAGAGGACGTTTTTAATCGCTTCGGGCACGGCGTCGACGAGTTCATCCGTCTTGGCGAACGCGCGAAGCGACGCCGCGGCGTCGAGGACGGCGAGTAACGCGCCGGCGAACGCGTCTTCGTCTTCGTCTCGCATCTTGGACGCGTACTGTAACAATGTCTTCGTCACGCACGACACGGCGATGCGCGCCGTGTTTTCCGCCGCGCCGCCGTCTCTTCCCCTCGTCTTGCGAACCGTCTCGGCGAGTTTTCGCAGCGCGGCGAGCAAGACGGAGTCAAAGGTTGACAACCATAAATCTCCACCGGCGTCGAGTTCTCGCGCGCCCAACAACACTCTCTGCAGCGTCAACACCGCGTCGTCTCGCACCGCCGCGCGCGCGTCCTCGTGACTGATTCGTCCGAGTTCTCTCACGACGTCTCCCCACGCGCCCGCGATGATCTCCGCCTCGTCTTCATCCGTCGTCGTCGCGCTCGACGCCCACGCGCACAACGCCGCGTTGGCGTCGGAGAGCAATTGCAACGCCGCCACGCTTCGTTCGTCGCCGCCGACGTCGCTGTCGACGAACGCGCTCGCGGCTTCGAGACACGCGCGCGCGTTGGACGCCCGCACGCGCTTCGCGTCGCGCATGATTTTCGACAAGGCGCTGAAACCCGTCTCCGCGGCGTCGGGACGCCGCGCGCTCGCCGAGAGCAAACGACACAGGGCGTCCCAACTCGTCGGCGACGCGACGCGCTCGGCGCACGTCTCGATGAGACCGTCGAGCTCGCGAACGATATCGCCGAAATACGCGTCCGCGCACTGTGGATGAAGCGCGAGTAACAGACGAAGCGCGCCCACCATGTCGTCGACGACGTCGTCTTCGTCTTCGTCTTCGTCGACGCGCGCGCTCGAAGACGCCGTCATCGACGCGCACGCGCCGATTAATTCAAACACGACCACTTCGCACGCCCTGGACGGACGCTCGGACGCTTGAATCACGGCTTTACAGTAATTGAACAACGCCGGCGTCACGCGTCTCGCGCGGTCTCGATTCCGCGTCGTCACCGCGAACATAGCGTCGAGGCAAAACAACGCGGCGTCTTCGTCGTCCGGCGTCGCCGCGACGAGACTCGGATCTCCCGCCGCCCACACGAGCGCGCGCATCAGGTGCGTCAACGCCGTCGCGTCTAAGAATTTCGAATCTTCGAATAATTCACCGATTCTGCACGATTCGGCGCACTTGAGCGCGACGTCTTCGACGCGCTTTTCGGACTCTGTGGGCGGCGGGAGCGGCGGCGGCGCGTCGTCGCCGGAGAGCATGGCAGAAAACGAACGCAACAGCGACGACCCGCGCGCGCGTTCAGCCGCGAGGGCGTCTCGCAGACGCGGCGTGCGAATCTCCCGTCGCTTCGAGGACGACGACGTCGTCGTCGCGTGGATGACGTTTTCGGGAACGAGCCCGATTTTCGTCATGCGTAAAATCGTATCCAAGACGTCGCACCAGCCTCGCGCCAAGACGTCGCCGAATCTGCGCGCGACGTTGAAGACGGTGGCGGTCGCCGCGCGCGCCTTGACGTCCTCCCCGAACGTCACGAGAGGACGCGCCCGTTCGCCCGACGGTGAGTGGAGCTCGCGGTGGAGACCTCGAGTGGCGAACGCGCAGAGCGCGGCGACGATTCGGTCGAGAGCGTCCGACGCGCCGTGCGCGTGCGCGACGGAGGCGACGGCGAGGAATCCGTCGAGCGTCGACGTCACCACGCGATCGTCCGAGGTGTGTTCAAAGACGGCGGTGATGGCGGCGGTGGACGCGCTCCAGACGAGTCCGAAGAGTTCGCCGTCGTAGAGGGCGGCTTCGGCGTCGTCGGGCGGACACGCGAGCGAGCCGTCGCCGCGACGCGCGTCTCTGAGAACGGCGGCCCATTTACTCGGCGTCAGGCTCGCCGCGCCGCCGTCGTCGAGTTTAATCTCGTCGGTGACGATTGAGTCGAAAATGTTCACCAAGACTTCGGCGGGCCAATCTTTGCCGCCGTTGGTGCCTCGATTGTTGCGAATGAATTGTTCGAGCGTCATCTTGTTCTTGACTTGCGCGTTGTGTTGGTCGGTGTTGAGCATGATGATGCTGTACGAGAGCACGTACGCCGAGTCGGCGTCGGCGACCGAGTCCGGATTGGCCTCGTAGTATCGCGCGGCGAAACACTCGAGAATTCTCGAAATTTTCTGCGCCTCGCCCGGAAGTTTAAATCCAGATAAGAAGGACCGGAGCGCGCGATCGAGGGAAACGTCGCGGAAATCAAACAACGCCACGTACTCGTCTAACACGGCGATGGTGAACTCGTCGGGCTCGCCGAGGTAATCGCCGACCACCTCTTTATCCAACGCCGGCGCGTACTTTAAAAATCTCGCCACCGCCCTCGGTTCGAGCGGGTCGGGTAAGAGTTTAATCTCTTGCATAAAGGCGAGACCCTTCTTGTACGAACGATTAAAGTGTTCGGCGGCGCCGAGTAGACGACACTTGAAGTACTTGATCCTCGCGAGCGCCTCGAACCGCGCCGGACCGGTGACGTTCGCGCCGTTCGCCAGCGACCACGGATCGACGACGGAGGCGTTTGCGAAATCAAACGTCCGTCGAGGCGTCGCCGACGGCGTTCGATCGGACACCGTCTGCACGATGGAGAGCAAACCCTCGAGACTTAACAAATGCATGGGACCGAGCTCGGCGTCTCCCGGGTACGACGACTGCGCCAAGACGCTCGTCACCTCCTCGAACACGTTCGGTTTGGTGAGATCGCAATCGTAGTACATGTACAAATCCGTCGCGAAGTGTTCGTGTTTGCACAATTCCACGAGCGCCTCGAGGGCGACGCGCTGCGTCTCCTCCTCGACGCCCTGTCGAGTCGCGCACAGGGGTAAAATGACCATGCGCACGAACACCTCCAGGTGTAACTTGAGCTCTTCCCTAAAGTCGGCGTACATGGACGTCATGATGGCCGTCGCCGCCGCCAACACGCTCGCCGAGCACGACGCGACGACGCCGCACAACGCTCTCGAGAGGTCGTCGAGGACCAGTTTCATCAACGCGCGATTCTGTCGGAAATACGCCCCGTTCGCGTCGAGCATGATGCTCACGAGTTTGAGACCGAACAGACTGTTCGCGTCCTCCGATCCGCGACCGTGCGTGTCCGGCGCGACGAGACTGACGGCGAAGCGGAAAATTTCAATCAACGCCGGTAATCCGTACGGCTCGCTCGTCTTCTCCGAGTGTTCGTGCGCGGTGATGTCCACGCCCGGTCCCGCGGTGTGTGGACTCTCCGTCGCCACCTCCTCACCGTCCTCCGTCGTCGTCGTCGCCGGCGGCGTCGGCGGCGTCGGAATGACCACCGCGTCTCTCGGCGACACCAAACGTCTCGACGTCCCCTCCGCGTCTTCGTCCACGTTCTCCACCACCGCCGCCTTCGCCGCCGCCCCCGTCACGATCTCCCCCAATCGCTGACTCACGTGATACACGATCTCACTCAGCGTCTGTTTACTCAACTCTCTCAACAACGACGTCTCTTTCCCGCTCTGATGTCCGATGCGATAACACGCCTGAAACACGTCGCACAAATCGTCGTCGCTCAACGCGTACCCACTCTCACACCGAACGCACGCCGCGAGCACGTATAAAATCTGACTCAACACCACATCGTCGTCCTCAACGCTCGTCGCTTCGAATCGACACAGCGTCACGGAATCCGCCACGGCGTGCATCGCCGCGCCGGCGCCGCCCGGGACGTCCGGGGACACGCACTCGGATTTTATAATGGTCAAGATCGCGCTCAACGCGCGCGATGTGATGCACCCGGAGGTTTCCACGCTTCGCACGCAGTCTAAAAATGGTTCGAGGTATCGCACGGCGGTCATGGTGTGCGCGAAATCGGCGGTGGTGGTGATGGAGGCGTCGGAATTCGAACGATCGCTCGTGAAGTCGACGGCGCGCCCGTTCGCATCGTGCGCGTTGAGCGCGGGTGGCTTTGCGGTTCTGAGGGCGATGAAGGCGTCTAAGAGGACATCGTGGACGCCGTTGTCGTACGCGTCGGTGGTACCGTATAATCCGTACGCGTTGAGCGCGCTCGAGGCGGCGTTCGAGTTCCAGCGCTGATTCGAGCGCATGGTGGCGACGACGCCGCTCGCCTCGTTTTTTACGATGGCGGCGAATCGCGCGGGATCGAACGCGCGGGACGCGCGCGGTGTGTCGCGCGTCGTCATGTGCGACGAGGCGCGCGCGTGCGCGAGGCGCCGGCGTGTGCGGAGGCGCCGAGATGTGAATCGAGCTCAGATTAGTTTGAGCCGGCGTTTCTCCGCGGGCGCGGGCGTCGGTGATGATTTTTGAATCGTATTGAATGACTATGATGAGCGGTGAACGGCTCACGAGCGCTAGTGCGTGCGCGTGCGCGCGGGAGGATCAGACGTCGCCGCGCGCCTCGGCGGCGCGACGCGCGTCTTCGACGGCGCGGTCGGCGTCGGCGCGGAGACTGTCCGCGCGCGCGCGCTGTTCGGCGTATTCGCTGGGAACGCCGCCTGATTGGGCGAGGAATTTGGACGCCGCTTCTTCGGGAAGGGTGACGGCGACGTTGACGCGCTCTTGGTCCGTCATTTGACCGAGATAGTTGCTCGCCCAGTCTGGAAGCGGCGGCAACCCCTTCGAGGCGTCGGTTTCGCCGACGGCGTGCATTTGATCCTTGACGAGCTCCCAGAATCGCCCGTTCTCCGGTTCGTTGGACCACACGGAGAGCATCAAATCGTCCCAATACACCTCGTTTTGTTCGCCCCACGCGAGATCCCACACCTCCATGGTGCGCTCGCGCTCGATGCCCGCCTTGGCGAAGGCGTTGGTGAGCTGGCGGCCGGTGAGGTCGCGCACCGTGAGAAGAGACTCTCGAAGCGTGAAGAGCATCTCTCTGTTCTTGGGTTGATGAAGGACCATCACCGCGCGCTGGCACGCTCGGACGAGAGTCTTTCGCACTTCATTGTACACTAATAAATTCATTTCCTCAGACATTTGAGCAATCAAATCGATTTGAGTCTCCTTGCCGACGCGCAGGTAATCCTCCTCGCGCGTCGATTCCGCCGCGAGCGCGATCGGTCCCAAATCGCTCCACCCATGTCTCATCACCATATCGCACGCCAACTTGGTCGCGGCGGCGATGTCTTCGGCGCCGGTGGTGGAGACGTGTTCGGGGCCATACAGGTAACGCTCCGCCATTTGACCGGCGACGAGCACGCACAGCTTACTCTCATAGTACGACTGCGAGCGCACCGATCGCGCGGCCGGGGAATCGACTTCATCTGGAACGTAGGAAATTTGACCCGTGGGTTTGCCTCCTTGGAACACGGTCACCTTGCTCAACTCGTCAAACGCGGGCATTTGCATCGCCACGACGGTTTGCGCGGCGTAATACGAAGCCACGGTGTCTCTGATGTACGGGTTGAGCTGCGCGACGAGTGTGTCCTCGAGCATGGTGTCGCGAGAGAGACTACCGGCGCCGCTACCGTTGCGCACAAAGCTCTGCGAACGACGAATATCGTCGATGCACCACAAAAAGTCACCCGTGCTCGCGAGCCCTCGCTCGGCTTGCGCGACGCGCATGACTGCAGACTTGGTCAAGTTTTCAATGTCGGCGCCGCTGAAACCGGCGCACTGTCGGGCGACGTACTCGTAATCCAAGTTCGGATCGACGTTACCCTTGAACGTGGGCTTGTTGCAGTGCAAGAATAAAATTTCTTGGCGCGACTTTTTGTTTGGCAAGCCCATTTCGATGACGCGATCGAAACGACCGGCGCGAATCAACGCCGGATCGAGCACTTGCGGACGGTTCGTCGCCGCCAAAACCATAATACCGGTCGCGGTCGAGAAGCCATCCATCTCCGTCAACATCTGGTTGATCGTCGCCGTCGCTTCGTCGTTACCGTAGACTTGTCCCGACTGCGTCTCGGAACGTTTGGTCCCGACGGCGTCGAATTCGTCAATGAAAATAATGCACGGCGCCACCTTCTTCGCTTGATCGAACAGGTTACGAATACGAGCCGCACCGACGCCGACGAACATCTCCATGAATTCCGTGCCCGCGCACGAGAAGAAGGGCACACCCGCCTCGCCCGCGACGCACCGCGCGAGCAACGTCTTCCCCGTACCCGGCGGACCGCAGAGCAACACACCCGCGGGAATTCGAGCACCCATGGAGTTGTACTTGTCGAAATCCTTCAAGTAAGAAATGAGCTCGAGCATCTCCTCCTTGACGGTGTCGATGCCGCTAATATCCGCGAGACTCATGCCTTGGCGAACGGTGGAATCGTATTGACGCGTCGTCATGTTACCGAACATGTCCTCGGAGCTATCTTTAAACGTGCCTTCGTAAATCGCCCAGGCGTAGAAAATGATGACAAGCGGCGTGAGCGTATTGAACGCGAACGCCGTCGCCTTGAGCCAGGATGGGTACTTTTCCATCTCGATGGAGATGAATCCGGCGCCGCCCGGTCTCTCTTGCAAGAGCTTCTTGTACAACGTCGGATCATACGGAAGGTTGCAACCGAACACTTCCTCCGTGTCGTCGATGTAATATCGAATGCTCGTTTCGTTCGCGCGATAGACCACTCTGTTCACGCGACCGACGTCCACCAACTTGTGGAACGCCGTGTACGATGTCTCCGTAGGGAAACGATCCGAGCCCATCATCGCGTACGGATCTCGCAAGTACGCCAAGTTGATGTTTCGCACAAACCTATCGCCGCGCTTGGAGAAGAGCTTCGTGAACGGATTCGTGCTCTTCTTTTCGCTCTCAAACTCGGCGTACTCGCCCGCCTGCGCGGCGAGCTGTTCCTCTAACTTGTTCAACTGCACGCGCTTGCTCTCCGGATGCTCGCCCGTCTTGTATTGCACTCGCTCCAACGCTGCCGCCGCCGCGCGCTTACCTCTCGAGCCCTTCTTCTTCGTCGGCGTGCCTACGTCGTCCAAATCCAACTTCTTCTTCGCCACGGTACCGCGTCTTCTTCGGCGCGTCTTCTTCGGCGGCCCGTCCACCGCGCCGACGTCGTCGTCCCCGTCGTCCAACGGATCCACGCCGACGTCACCCACATCATCCGAAGCGACCGCGGTCGTCGCCGCATCCGAGTCCTCCACGCCAACGCCACCATCGCCCGCCTCTGCCTCTGCAATCTCTCCCAACACCGCCGCCGCGGTCTTCGCGCGCGTCGTCGCGCTCGAGCTCGCCCCCTCTCTCACGCGCAGCTCCACCGCGCTCGCCGCCTTGGGCACCGTCAACAACACGAACGCCGCGATGGCACCAATCTTCGTCGCCCGCTTCGCCTTGGCCCACGCGTCGACGCTCGCGCTCGCCTCGCGCTCGCCGTCCGCGCTGGACGCCTCGGCGACGATCCTCGCCCTCGACTCGCTCGGTCGTCCTCGACTGACGCCCGCGCGCACCGCGCACCGCCTCGGCGCGCGCGCGCGGTCACTTGAGCGCGCACCGCCCTCGCGCGCGCTCGACGCGACGACGCGGCGCGGCGCGGCGGCGCGAACCATCGCGTGCATCATGCCTTTGGCAAACCTAAAACCTCACGCGCGGTGTCGAGCGCGGTGTCGAGCGCGAGCGATCGCGAACGGTCGCGAGGACGCGCGGACGAGGTGGACGATGATCGCCGCTCGCGTCGCGCGAGGGTGGGGGCAACGCGCGCGCGCACGCGGTTGTGCGGAGGCGACGGCGGCGTCGGGCGCGTCGGCCGATGGCGAGGGGACATGTCTTTATGAGTCTTTTATATTCGGACACACGGACATATTTGTATTGTGTTATAGTCCATCACTGTGTACATTTGGTGGATGTGACGCGCGAGGCGGTCCGACGACGCGCGTCGGCGTCGAGACGACGTCGAGACGACGTCGAGGACGCGCGCGCGAGTTTTGGGCATCCTCTCGCCTCGTCGTCCGAGCGACGACCGCGCGCAGGGCGTCTTGAGGCGTGGATTTTCAACGCACTCGTGCGAGGCTGGCGCAGTTCAAAATATCCACCTCGACGACGACGACCGTCGACAGTGTTTCGCGCGCGTCGTCGCGCCGAGGACCGTCAAAGGCGTCCAGAGGCGCGAAGGCGTGTTTTCGATGCGTTCGCACGCGCGCGCCTCCACCTCGGCGCCCTCGCGCGCCGCACGCGCGCGACGCCCAACTGCGTCTGCATTCGTGACACGAACCACCGTTTCGCGCCCGCGCGCGCTCCCGAGCGATGACGTCGACGTCGCGGACGAGAACGCCCCGAGCGCGCTCGATTTTAACGCCGTCGCGCGCGAACACGCGATGTCGCACGGGAACGCACCGATGTCGGCGCGTTTGGCGAAACGAGAGTTTGGGCTCGGCGACTCTGGGACGGACGTCGCGCTCACGCAGCGTCTGCTGGGACTCGACTTTTCGCACGGCGTGTGCGACGCGGAAACGTCGAGAGCGATTCAGGGGTTTCAACGATCGAGGGGGTTACAACCGAGCGGGTTTTTCGGGGCGTCGAGCAGGGCACAGGTGGCGAAGGAGGAAGAGGCGTGGCGCGCGCGCGGAGGCGCGGAGTTGCTGCAGGCGTACGCGCGAGAGGCACGCGCGAAGGATGAGACGACGCGCGCGCGCGCGGGCGTGGATTGGCAGTCGCGATCGCGCGCGCCGGTGTGGTCGGCGCGCGCGGTTCAAGGCGCGGTGTGGGTGGCGGCGGCGGGCGGCGTCGTCGGCGCGTCGCTCGCCGTCGCGAAGAAAATAAAGACACAGACGGACGCGACGCGCATGGAAGAGCCGCCGCTCGCGCGAACGCCGACTTTAACGCGCGTTCGCGAGTCCGCGCGCGCGCTCGGCGCGCGCACCGCGCGCTCCCTCGACGCCGTGCGCGTCTCGGGAGTCGCGCGTCTGGCCGCGTTCGCCGCGCTCGCGTCTCGCGCGCGGCGCGTCGTCGCCGACCGCGTCTCGCGCCTCCGCCCCCCCGCATCGCCGTCCACCGACGCCGACGCCGGTGATCAATCGTCCGCGATCACCGAGGGCCACTTCGACGCGAGCGGTCGATGGTGGGAATCGCCGCTTCCTCGCCCGCCCGCCGCCGCCGAACCCGCCGTCGAGCCCGCCGCGTCCTCGCCCGTCGACGCGGCGACGCAAAAATCCCGTCGCGCCGAGCAAATGCGCGAGCGATGGGTCAACATCCGTCGACAAAAAGTCGACGTCGGCGACGGCATCGACGAACGCCGCGCCATCAAGCGCGTGTCCGAATTTTTGGGCGACGACGACAAACACGTGTAAAAAATGCCGAGCTGCACCCTCGAGTTTGCCCAACGCGCGCCCCCGGACAAACCGTCGCGACGATGACGCTCGGACTCGACGCGTACGCGTCAAGCGACGGCGACGATGACGAAGACGTCGTTCCGACGCGTCTCGCGCGGTCGGTCGCGGCGGCACCGGACGTGGACTCGGGGGCGCTCGCGCTCGAGCGGGACGAAGATTCGGGCCCGAATTCGTGGAGAGTCGTGCCCTTGGCGTTGTCGACGACGGTGATCGGTGCGTGCGCGCGCCAAAGACGCCGCGGTGATATCAGTTCGTTCGTCTCGACGCGTCGCGCGGGGATAGAGGCGTCGACGGGGCGAAGAGAGACTGACGAATGCGCGCGAGCTCACTTTTTCGCGAGCGCAGACCCGACGACGAAGGAGATGACGAGAAATCTCACGGTCGATGAGATGACGGCCCCGCTCGAGGGACCGGTGCACGAAACGCGAGAGGATAGACTCACCGGTCGAGGCGCGCGGAATCACGCGCTCGGGAACGTGGAGTCGACGAGGGTGAACGCGGTGAGTTTCGACGAGCAATTCAACACATACAACGCGAGAGGGTACGCGGCGGCGCCCACGGGCACGGGGGGCGTCGGGGACGTCGAGGCGATGCGCGCGAGCAAGGGTGAGACGAGTTTGAACATGTCTAAGGCGAAGAGACGTCGCATTCGCGATGAGGTGCTGGCGGGGGCGGCGACGGCGGCGGACGGGGACGTGGACCGCTCCGCGTGGGCGCCGGCGCGCGAGGCGCATAAGGTGGTCGTACACGATGATTTGACGGAGAAGGAGAAGGAGTACGTCAAATGGCACATGGATAATCGTGAGGCGAAATTGCGCGCCAAGGGGAAGCTCGACGATCTCGCCCCGGGACCCGGAGACGCGCCCGGCGCCGAGGACGACTCGAAGACGTCCAAGTTTCACGGCAAAGAGGAAGTCAATTACGCGGGTGAATCCTGGATCGCCGCGCCGAAGAGCGAGAAGCGAGAGGGTGACGGGTCGTGTTACGCCCCGAACAAGTGCGTGCACACGTACAACGGTCACACGAAGGGTGTGTCGAAGATTGAATTTTTCCCGGGCACGGGGCACTTGCTCCTCTCGGCGGGCATGGACAACGTCGTCAAGATTTGGGACGTCTACAACACGCACAAGTGCATGCGCACGTACATGGGTCACGACAAGGCGGTGAAGGATGTCAATTTCAACTCGGACGGCACGCGTTTCGTGTCGACGTCTTGGGATAAAAAGGTGAGACTCTGGGACACGGAAACTGGGAAAATCATTCAAACCGTGTCGAGCGGAAAAATCGGATACTGCGCCAAGTTTCATCCCAAGCAAGACAATCTCGTCCTGATCGGTCAGAGCGATAAGAAAATCGTGCAGTGGGACATGAACCGGGGCGATCTCGTGCAAGAGTACGATCAACACCTTGGACCGGTGAACTCGATCACCTTCGCCGACGAAGGCGAGCGCTTCATGTCGTCTTCGGACGACAAGACGCTTCGCGTGTGGGAATTCGGCATTCCCGTCACGACAAAGTACATCGCCGATCCGTCCATGCACTCCATTCCCGCCACCGCCATCTCCAACGACGGTCGATACATCATAGGTCAATCGCTCGACAATCAAATCGTCGCCTACAGCGTCCGCGAGCGGTTTCGTCGAAACAACAAGAAGCGTTTCGCCGGTCACTCCAACGCCGGATACGCGTGTCAACCCGCGTTTTCCACCGACGACTCCACCGTCGTCAGCGGCGACGGCGCTGGAAAACTCTTCTTCTGGGACTGGAAGACGGCACGAATCATTAAATCCATCAAGGCGCACGATCAAGTCGCCATCGGCGTCGCGTGGCATCCGCTCAAGAGTTCGCTCGTCGCCTCGTGCAGTTGGGATAAAACCATTAAATTGTGGCGGTGATTCGAGCGTCATCTCCGTCAGCGGTAGTCGAGTAGAATGTCTTTGTAGTGCGCGCGTTCTGCGCGTTTTGAACGCGTCGCGCGCGACCACCGCGCGCCTCCGCCTCCGCCTCCGGCGTCGTCGTCGCGGCGAGGGCGCGTCTCGAGCTCAAATTGGGGGCTCGCGCGCGATCTGACACGCGTCCGCACACACCGACGCCGACGCGCCTCGCGATCGATTCGCGCGAACGATGCGACTCGCGTGCGTCCTCGCGCTCGCCCTCGCGGGCGTTCCGGCGGCGAGCGCGCGTCTGGACCCGCGTCCCGTGAATCATCTCTCGATGCACCGTCAGCACCATCATCGCGACGGGCACGCGTCCGCGTCGTCGTTCTCGACGACCGTCACCGACGATACCGCGCGCGAAGGCATCGCGCGCGCCCTCGTCGCCGATGCCGAGGCGCTCGTCGCGGACGTCGAGCGATTGCGCGATGAGTTTCGGGCATTCATTGAGAAATTCGGCAAGGAGGCCGAGTACGCGGAGAAAACGGTGGAGGAATACGAGCGACGCGTCGTCGTATTCGGTGAAAATCTCGTGCGCGCGGCCAAGCAACAGGCGAACGATCGAGGGAGCGCGACGCACGGGGTGACGATGTTTAGCGATCTCACGCCGGAGGAGTTCGCGGAGAAGTACTTGGGACACGTCAAGCTCTCGAGCGACGAGCGCGCGAAGAAACGACTCGCGGCGAACGAAGGACGGCTGATTGAGAATTTACCGACGAAACATTTACCCGAAGAATTCGATTGGCGATTTAAAGGCGCGGTGACGCGCGTCAAGGACCAAGGGCAGTGCGGGAGCTGTTGGACGTTTTCGACGACGGGCGCCATCGAGGGCGCCCACTTCGTCTCCACGGGCAAGCTCGTCGAGCTAAGCGAACAACAATTGCTCGATTGCGACGTTGGATGTGATCCAGACGTGCCAAACGCGTGCGATTCGGGATGTAACGGTGGATTACCGTCGAACGCGATGGAATACATCGTCGAACACGGAGGCATCGACACGGAGAAATCGTACCCGTACGTCGGCGAAAAGGGCGAATGTAAAGCTTCAAAAGGGAAAGTCGGCGCCACGTTGACCAACTTTTCCTTCGTCAGCGACGACGAAGACCAAATCGCCGCCGCACTCGTGAAATACGGCCCGCTCTCCATCGGAATCAACGCCGCGTGGATGCAAAGTTATCTCGGCGGCGTCGCGTGTCCCTGGCTATGCGATTCCGAGGCGCTCGATCACGGCGTCTTGATTGTCGGCTACTACTCGAGCGGTTTCTCTCCCGTCCGTTGGTCGCAGGAACCGTTTTGGGTGATCAAAAACTCGTGGTCCAGCGCGTGGGGCGAGAGCGGGTACTATCGAATGTGCAAGGGACAAGGTACGTGCGGCGTCAACAACATGGTCGTCGCCGCCACGGCGCCGTGAACCCACCGCACGCCGTCGCATGTTTTCTTCTTCTCGCACCTCTTGTACAACGACTGTGTCAAATTATCGATCGAATTTACGACTACGTTTCTATATTACACGCCGGCGCGCCGACGCGCCCTAACCTCGGGCGCGCCGCGCTCACTTCGCCCTCGGCCCGTTCTCATCGAACGCGTTCGACCACCGCTGCGACGGAATCGGATGCGCCGGATAAATCGGACGCTGCTCGTGTTTGCGAGAAAAGTTCCACGTCGCGAACGAGAGCGCGCCGAGGGCGACGAACCCACCGAGCGTGTTTCGTCGCCAGTGTTTCGGATCGGCGAACCACCCACCGTACGTCGTCCACACGTGGCCGCGCACCGAGTTCGGACCGACGGATTCCGCGCCCATGATGTCTCGTCGTCGTCGTGCGCGGACGCGCGAGCGGGGACCGGAACGCGCGCGCGTGTGCGGTCGCGAACGCGCGCGCGCCGATCGAATCTCGGGTCAACAGTGGGGACTCGGCTATGAGTCATGACTCGTGTTTGGTAACACCTCTTGAGTCCTGAACGGTCACGGAGAAACCACGTCCATCGACACGCGATCTCCGCCCGCGAATCCCCTCAGTGCGCGCGTCTCTCGAGTCGTCCGTCACCCCACCGTCGCGCTCGATCGACGCGCGTCGACCTCGTCGCGTCTCGTTCCTTCGCGCGCCATGTTTCAAACGCGAAGCGAGTACGACCGCGGCGTGAATACGTTTTCCCCCGAGGGACGATTGTTTCAGGTGGAGTACGCCATCGAGGCGATCAAGCTCGGATCCACCGCGATCGCCATACGCACGAGCGAAGGGGTGGTGCTCGCGGTGGAGAAACGTGCGACGTCGCCGCTCATGGACGCGTCGAGTCTGGAGAAGATTGCGGAGATCGACGCGCACGTGGGATGCGCGGTGAGCGGATTGACGGCGGACGCGTGGACCATGGTGGAACACGGACGCGCCGAGTGCCAGAATCATTACTTTACGTATAACGAACCGATGCCTGTGTTGAGTTGTACGACGTCGTTGTGTGAACTGGCGATGTCGTTCGCCGGGGATGGGGAGAAGCGAATGTCAAGACCGTTTGGGGTGGCGCTGTTGGTGGCGGGGAAAGACGAAGACGGGTATCATCTGGTGCACACGGATCCGAGCGGGACGGCGGTGTCGTACAAGGCGAAGGCGATCGGAAGTGGAAGCGAGGGGGCGCAGACGGCGCTGCAGGAGGAGTATAGGGATGATTTGACGCTCAAGGAGGCGGAAACGTTGGCGTTGAAGACGTTAAAGGCGGTGATGGAGGAGAAAATCAACGTCAAGAACGTCGACATGGCGCGCGTCGCGCCGACGTACGTCAAGTACGAGGACACGGCGATTCAGGAGATCATCGATAGGTTGTGAGGCGATGAACGCGAACGCGCGGGGTGGTGAGACCAGAGGTGACATCGATGCGCGACGGCGAGCGTTGACTTTGCTCGCGCGGCGTCGGTTGAAATGAAAAGCTGCTTTTATTAGTATCCAATTCTACGCTACTGTGTACACTAAACGCGCGTTCCGTATCGCTCGTGCGTTCGCCCATACGCGTCGCCGCGAGCGTGCATCGTTTCGTCGGTGATGGTGATGTGGTTTTGAATTTATTTCTTCGCTCTCTTCCCTCTCGCGGGCGATTTCGTCGGCGCCTGGCGTTTCGTCGGCGTTTTCCGTTGGTTCGGCGGCGTCATCGCCGCCGCCTCCACCACCGCCGTCCCCGCCGTCCCCGCCGCCATCGTCGCCATCGTCGAGTCCCGGTCGTTCGTCGGCGGAGGAATGCGCCGCTCGTGTAAATTTATCATCTTCGTCAAGACGTGAAATCCATCGTGAATCTGAAACGGGGTCTGATTGAAATCGAAGTGCACCTTTCTTTGATCGTCCGAAATCTCCACGTCCACCTCGGCGTCTTGTCTCGTCTGAATCAACACGAACGGAAGCTGAATCCCCGTCGGCGGAGGACCGTCTCTCTCGAGCGCCTCCTTGTTGCGCCGGATGAGCGCGACGATGGCGTCGTGTTGCTCCACGAGTTCAGCGAGCTGTTCGTTCTTCCTCTCGAGTTCATCTACCATCGCGTCGCTCGCGTGCGTCTCCATCGGCGTCCCACGCGAGCTTGGACCGGCACCGGACGGATCTCGCGGCGGCGATTCGCCCGGTTTGACGTACCCCGGCGGATACCCGTTCCAAAAAATCTCCTTCTTCTTCTTCGTGATGATGTCCACCGCCGTGAGCACGTTGAGCGCGTCGTACACGCGTCGACGCACGTTTTTTTCGTCGAATTTCGAGTCGTTCTGCGTCGCCGCCTCTCGCAATTCATCCACGAGTTCGTCGGCGACTTCGTTGTACGACGTGTGCTTCTTTTGCTCCACCTTTTCGCACACGCGCATGCTAAAATGTCGTAAACCCTTTTGTTCGCGCTCGATCGTCGTCGGCGTCGCGGGCGTTTTCTTCGATCTCGACGGTGTCGGCGTCGCGTACGCGCTCGCGGACGCGGTCGCGCGATTCGCCGCCCTCGCGCGCGCGACGTGCCGCCGCACCTCCAGCACGCACTCCGCCGCCTCTCGACACCGCCGCTCGCCCTCCTCCGGATCGTACCGTCCCTCGATCGTCGTCGACGGTCCAGCTTGCTTCGATGGATCCATTTTCACGTCCGCGAGAGGCCACCGCTCGCGTGCGGCGTCGTCCTCGCGCGTGCCGACGCCCGCGCGCCCTCTCGCCGCGCGTTCTCCGCTATCCGGCGTCCCGAACACTGGCTCGTCGAACGCGTCATCCACCGGCGCGTCGTATCGCGTCGGCGGCGTCCCTCCATCGTCGCCGTCGTTCTCTTCACCTAATATCGCGCGTAATGAGGCCGTGTCCACGGTCGCTGCGTCGATCATCGCGCGATATCGGCGTCGCTCGGTCAGTCTCTGGGCGCCGGCGTTCGCGCGTTCGCGCGCGTCGTCGTCGCGCGCGTCGTCGTCTCGCGCGCGTCTCGCGTCTCGCGCGCGCACACGCACCTTCTGCGCCCAACACATCGTCTAAAGCGGCGTAATCCACCACGCCCTGCGTCGAACGCGCGCGTTCGCGTCGTCGTCAGTCACCGAACGCGCGCGAGCTCGCCCCTCGAGAAAAATATCGTAAACACGATTCAAATCAACATTCGTCGAGCGGCCTCTCGCCCTCGTCGCGCGCGCGCGCGTCGCTCTCTCGCGCGTACCGCGTCGCGAATGGATCGAAACAAATCTCGCGCGAGCGCATCGTCCGCGTCGTCGTCGGCGGACGCGCGCGTCGCGCGACGTCTCGACATAACGACCGACCGTCGTTTTGGGCGCGCGCGACCGATCGTCCGCGAGCGCGTGTCACCGCGCGAACGCGCGTCGACGATGCGCGAGACGATGGTCGGGCGCGTTCCTCGTCGACGCGCGTCGATGGTCTGGCGTCGCGCGCGCGCGAGACGACGCTCGGCGCGTGGGCGTCTCTGCGGAGATTTCCAGCGAAAATGCCGCGCGCGACGGCATTCATCCACCGCCGCCATGACGCGGGCGACGACGACGGTCGCCTCGCTCGAGGTGCGCGGATACGCCGCGGACGGTACCGCGCACCGCGTGTGTTCGCGCGCGTCGTTCGAGTACGCGTACGCGAGCGACGGCGCGGGGGGCGCCCGCGTCGAGCTCACACCGTCGGACGCGCGAGCCGCCTTCACGCGGTACGTGTGCGCGCTCACGCCGGAGACGTTCGCGGAGATGCGCGAGACGCAGTCGTTGACGCTCTCGAGCGCGATGGAGTGCGCGGAGACGTGCGCGAGGGCGCTGCGACGGGCGACGACGGAATCACCAGAGACGACGCTCGCCGTGTTGGCGTGCGAGCACTCGGGACGCGCGCGTTTGGAAATCGTCGAGGACGGTGGGCATCGATTGGTGAGCGTGTTGGAGATGCCGTTCGAGCACATGGATGAGCGAGAGGTGCGGTCGCGAGTGGCGGAGGAGTTCGGGGCGATGCAGGCGAGATTGGCGGCGTACGAGAGACGGTTCGGGGCGCTGGAGTAGACGACGAAGAGTAGACGAAGGCGAGCGATTGTATTGAAAACAAACGAGCGAAACATTCGAGTCGCGACGGTCGGTGTGAACACTCACATCGGATTGATGAGACCGATGGGTTGGGTCTGGCCCAGACGACCGCGCGGAGGCGTGGGCGGTCTGTCGCGGTTGACGTCTTGCAACCATAGGTTGTCGTCGATGCGATCCGAGGGCGAGAGAGACTCCATGGCGATGGGAGGGAGCGGGTGGATGAGCTTGGGATAGAGCGTGAGATCGCGCCCTAAGACCAAGATTGCGCCGGCGTTGTTCGCGGTGCCGCAATAGTTTGTGGCGCTGAAAACCGTGAGCAACTGTCCCTGCGCGAAACGCTCGAAACCGTCCATCACGCACTCGTGCGCGCGAATGATCATGTGAATGCCGTTCGTCTCGCAGAACGCCTTGACGCGATCAGGACCGAAGGTGACGAGACCGGGACCTCGCGCGTTCGGACGCAAGCCCTCGACGCCGTCGTTTTCGGTCGGATCGCTCCATAAAATGTCCATCAACTCGACGCCGCCGTTTTCCATGTTGAGCGGGCGCTTCAAATCGTTAATCTGGGAAATGTGCGTCAAACTTCGACCGATACCGCCGTGCATGCAGCAGATGCGGTCTTCGATAACGGCCGCAAGGGGTAACCACTCGAACAAATCGTTGAAACGTCGCCACACCGCGTCACCCACGGCTTCGCCGAGACGTTCGACGCACTCAATGCGGAATCCGAAGAGCGCGTTAATGTCCGGCTCTTCGTGGTTCCCGCGCAGTAAATGCACCGCATTCGGGTGCTCAATTTTCAACGCGAGGAGAAGTGAAATAGTCTCCAACGAATAGGCGCCACGATCGACGTAATCACCTAGAAATACGTAGTCGATGTACGCGATGTCGCCCGCCGTGGAGGGCGAGCCGTACTCTGCAAACAAACGCATCAAGTCACCGAATTGACCGTGTAAATCGCCGAAAATTTTAGCCGGACCGTTCACTCGCAACACAGTCTCTTCATTTCTGAAGCAGTGCTCCGCGGCATCGCACAGCTCGTTGATCGCGTTGGGGCTCAAGAAGAAGCGTCGATCGGAGCTCGGTTCCCACGTGTGCGGATGCAAGAGGTGCGTGAGCACAGCCTTGTGCACCGGCTGCGCCCCGAGCTCGGCCGCGCGGCGCGCGCGCGCTATTTTCGCTGGAGTATCTCCAGGGGTGAGCATGTCCGCGCCAGGCGTACCGATTCTTCGCGCTTCGTTCTCAAACTGATCGATCGAGAGCTGACGAACCATGCTCACGACACCTCTCGGCGTCGATTTCGAATCGGAATCGTGTGGAATCGCCGCCACAACCACGGCACGATGGTGTAAACGAACTTCAGACGTCGGCGTGCGACGAATGCTATCCGGTGAGCTAAGTCGAGCGAAACCCGGGGATGGCGTGTGCACGGACGAACCGGGCGAACCCGAGTCAGAATCGCCGAGAGAAAACTTTCGACGCGCGACCAATTCAAGCGCGGCGGCCGCCTCTTGCGCGCTCGCCTGGCGCAAGTGTTTTTCTGCCTCGGCATTCATGGAATCGGGAGAATCCGGCGAGCTCGGCGAGCCGCCAAGAGGGCGCAAGGTGGCAACTTCCGGAGACGCCGGAGAGCTAAACGATCCGTTGGAATACGTGGCGTCTCGTTGGGTGTTGATGGCAAAGCTGTCGCGCACGTATCTCGGCGAGTGCATCCCTAAAATCTCCGCCGAGAGTCCGGTGTCACCGAGCCAGTTTCGCCACGCCGGGGAATCTGGGTTGATGAGTGTCGAGAGTTCGCGAACGCGTTCCGCTCGAGAGACGCCGCTCTCTTGCGGCGGCTCCTCCATGACGACGAGATCATCCAGCAAGGCCCCGTTGCGCAATCCACCGTGCACGAAGATGAAAGGACCATATGATGCGCTCGCGTGGCGGCACCGACGACCAACGAGCGAAGCGGCGTCGTATGAAAGCTGCGCCTTCCCCTCCGACCCCTTGGCGGCGCGCCAACCCGTCGAACCGCCCGCCGACGTGTCCAACATCGACATCGTCGACTCTCCCGGCACGAGCTGCCCTCCGCCCGAAGCCCCGCCCGTGATGTGTAATCTCGTGTCCACGAAAGCGGTCGCGTGTTGATACCGCCGCGTCGGCGCCTTCCCTGGCGCCTCGGCCCACTCCCACCGTCCGTCGCGGTGCCTTGCGAGTCCGTACGCGTCGTTCAGAGCGAAACCATCCGCGCCTCTCCCCCCGCACAGCAACAACAACCCATCACTTCGCGTACTCGCGCTCGCGTACGTTCTCGCGCACGGAATCGGCCCCGTGGGCGAACATCTCGTCCACTCGTACGGTTTCGTCGACGTGTCCAGCACCCACATATCCCCCAAGCACTTGCTCCCGTCCGTCCCTCCGAACACCACCAAGAACCGCTGCGCCACGAAACTGAGCACGTGCGCGTATCTCTTTCCAGGACCGTCTCCTCGCACGTTCACGCGATGCCACTTCGGATCCCTCGTCGCCAAATCCAACACGTACAAATCTTCGTCCGCCAAACCATCCGGCCCGATGCCGCCCTGCACGACGAGCATCCCACCCACCGTCGCCGCCCCGTGCGCCGCTCTCGGCGTCGGCACGTCTCCACCGCACGTCAATCGCCCCCACTCACCGTCACACGGGTCCAAGACGTGCAATTCGTTCGTCGCGCCGCTGAGTTTCACCCACGCGCCGGCGTCGCGCCCGGTGGGATTCGGGCTCATCCCGCCCACCGCGCCCACCGCGCCGCCGACGCCGCCCTCGAGCTCCGTCGCGCCGCCGAACGTGACGATCTTCGTCTTTTGATTCCATCGCAGCGCCGTCATCGTGTGTCCGCACCGCGCGCCCGGCGCGGGACCGTCGAGCTCAAACGGCGCGCGCGCGTGCCCATCTTTCGCACCCCCGTTCGCGCGCGTCTCTGGCGCGCCCGCGCGCGCGGCGTCGAACGGCGCGGCGAGCATCTCTCGCGCGATGCGTGCCGATCGAGCGCGCGCGGGAGTCTCCTCGACCGCGCGTCCGCGTGTGACGACGATGCGCGCGGTGATTTTTAAAAATCAGCGCCGACGATCGCCGACCGCAGAGCGCGTCGCTCATGGTCGGGCGCGCGCGAGAGGCGCTGGCGACGATGGATGCGAACGTGACGGAACGCGCGCGCGGGTTGACCAAGCTCGAGGCGCTCGCGAGGGAGAGCGAGGAGGAGGAACGCGCGTGGGAAGGAAAAGTCGTTGGCGCTCGAGAGACTTTGGACGCGCGAGACGACGACGACGACGACGAGACGAGGGAGGACGAGGGCGAGGATGAAGACGTGCGTCGTCGCGACGTCGAAGAGCGCTCGACGACGCGAGACGAGACGATGGTGAAGTACGAGGAGACGGTGGCGCTGTTGCGCGCGCAGACGGCGGCGCTTCGCGAGTCGCGCGACGCGAACGACGCGCTCGAGGAGGCGCTCGAGGAGGCGAGAGCCGGTCGCGAGAATTTCGAGGCAGAAGCGACGCGGCGGATGCGCGACGTGCGAGAGGAGATGGAGACGCTGCGAGGGACGCTGCGAGAGGTGGTGGAGAGTCGGACGCGCGCGAGAGAGGTGGCGGCGCGTGACGCGGCGCGCGCGGACGCGGCGGAACGGGCGAGGGAGACGGATAAGGAAGAGCACGAGCGCGCAGTGGAGAGCTTGAGGGCAGAGTTGGCGCTCGCAAGGTCGAACGCGGAGTCCGCGGCGCGCGCGATGACGACGAAGAGCGGGGTGGAGGTGACGGCGGAGCTGTACGAACAGTCACACGCGTCAGAGAAGAAGGCGATGCGGGACGCGGAGCGCGCGAAAAAGGCGCTCGTGGAGCAGAAGAAGATGTTGGACGCGTTAGAGAAGAGATTGCGCGACACACGCGCGCGCGCAGATTTGGCCGAGGCGAAGTGTCGAGAATTGAAGACGGCGCAAAAGCGATGGGAACGCTTGGAATCGAACGGCGACGCCGCGTTCGCACAATCTCCGCCGTCCTCGACGACGCCGCGCACGTTGCGACAGAGTCACCGCGACGTGCGCGAGTACGCGGCACAGCGCGTGGGAAGCCTGGAGAATGATGTGAAATCGACCAAGCGCGAAGCCACGCTCGCGTCGGCAGATTTCGATTCAAAGTTAGCCGAGGAGATGGGCGCGCGAAGCGCCATGCAGGGTAGTTTAGAGAACGCGCGCGCTCGCATTCGCGTGCTCGAGGGTGAGCGCGATGCGCTTCGCGCGCGCGTCGAGGCGGCGGAGGCGGAGGTGTCGGATTTGAAAATGTCGCTCAAACTCACCGAGGAGCGCGCCGCGCAAGCCGAAGAGACTGCGGCGAACGAGATCGCCGTCGCCATGGAGGCGGTGAACCGGGTGCACACGGCCGAAGACGCGCTCGGTGCATTCTCGGTCGCGGCCGAGGCGGAACGCGCGAAGGCTGTCGACGCCAAGAGCGCGATGAAGAGCCGTGAATTCAGCGACAAGTTGCGAGAGCTCCAAGACCGCGTCGAGCGCGCCGAATCCGATCGAGACGCCGCCGTCGAGCGCGCGAAAATCGCCGAAGAAGCGCGATTTAAAGCCGAGAGCGAGATCGAGCGCGCGAAATCGTCGCCCGCGGGCAAGGACCTCGCAGACGCGCGTCGACGTCTTCGCCAAGCCGAGGACCGCGCGCGAGACGCCGAGGAGGAATTATCCAACCTTCGCCACGCCGCCCTCGCCGGTCGTCGCGCGGCGAGCGAGGCGATATCACCACCCATTCCTCGTCCTCGCGCGCGCGTCACCGACGCCGGCTCGAGCGCGGGATTCCATCTCGCCAGACCCAACGCCGACCACAGAGCCGCCGCCGCCGAGCTCGCGTCCAGTCTTCGAGCCAAACTCGAATCGAGCTCGCCCTCCGTGCGAAAGACGCAGCGTCGATCTCAGACGAACGATCTCGACGTGTCGTTCACCACCCCGACCAAGCGCGCGTGACGTCGACGACGCGCGCGCCGTGTATTTATCTTATCAATCCAGCTCGAGAGATAGTTTTTTCAACCGTCCCATCGTGCGCTCCCGTGACACGCGCGCACGCGCCATGCCCCTCGAACTCGCCCGTCTCGCGGGTACGATCGCGCGTCGCACCACGGGCGATGCCTCGGACTCCTCGCGCGCGCGCCTGACGTCCCCCGAGCGACGCAGAGCCGTCTCGATCGCGCTCATGATTTCATTTCACCTCTTCGGGCTCATCGCGCTCTGCGCGCCAGAAAACGATCTCACGCGCGACGGAGGCGCGAACGGCACGGCGAAGACGCTCGCGGTATTATTCGCGCTCGATATCGTCGCCTACGCGCGCGTGCTCGGAAGCGATCCGGGATACGTGGACGCGAGAGAGCTCGACGCCGAGGCGGACGTCGACGGCGAACGCCGCGCGTGCGACAAGTGCGGCGGCGCGCGCGTGCCCCTTCGAGCGAAACACTGTCACGTGTGCGGTAAGTGCGTTCGTAAATTCGATCATCACTGTTTTTGGGTCGGCACGTGCGTGGGGGAGCGTAATCACGGACGGTTTTGGTGGTTTTTGTGCGCGCAGACGGCGTTGGGCGCGCACGCGTCGTGGATCGCGGTGACGGGAATCGTCGGTGCGACGGTGAATCACGCCACCTGGCGCGACGTGTTCGAAGATAACGTGTCGAGCGTCGTCGCGTGCGCGTGCGTGCACGCGATGACGATGTTTGTGGGGTTTTTGTTTGTGTTTCATAGTTATCTATTGATGAACGGTCAGACGACGTGGGAGGTGAGCGTCGAGCGACGGGTGCCGTATCTGCGCGATCTTCCGCGCGGGAGTAAACCGTTCGACGAGGGCGTGGTGGTGAACGTTCGGACGGCGTGCGCGCCGAGCGTGAATCCGAAACGGTGGCGCATTCCGAGCGTCGGCGAGATGGAGGCGCGCGCGAACGAACAGACGATTTTCCAAAACGATAGATATAGTTGCTTTTAGTTCGATTTGTAGTGATACACTAGCTAGGTAGGCGCGCGAGTCGGTCACCCGACGAAAAATGAATGCGTAGACGGTTCTTTTGGTTCGTACGCGATCGCCGTCGCCACGACGGCGGGTTCAGGTAATGGCGCCGCCGTCGGCGGCACTTTTTGGAAAAAGACGACGTCGTTCTCCTTCCGCGTCTTCGTCGCAATCTCTTGATGACGCGCGACGATCTCTCGATGATACGCGTCCCACGCAGGGCGTTCTTTCGACGCTTGGGCGCAATTATCCAACGCCTCGCCCGCGCGCGCGCACGCGGCGACGGCTTGGCCGCACTCGTCTCTCGCGCGAAACGCCTCGGCGAGCGCCAGATACGCCTCCGCTTCGTGCGAACTCTTCCCCAACTCGACGCTCGCGAGCAACACGATGTCGACACCGTTCCAATCGCAACGACTTCTCTGAATCACCGCGTCCGCCTCGCGATAAAAATTCCTCGCCGCGACGTGTAAACGAGCGACGAGATTCCATCCCGAATTTTTCTCTCGCGCCCGTCTCGCCGCCCGTCCCTGCGCGTCCCCGAGCGACACCAGCCGCATCACCTCCGACATGCTCACCGTCAATTCGTTCGCCCGAAACGTCTCCAACGTCGGACGCAACGGCGGTAACACCTCGTTCGCGAGGTACGCGAAGACGCCCGCCGCGATTCTCGCGCTCGTCGCCGCCGACGCCGCGTCGTCCCCCTCGCGCATCGCTCGCGCGCACGCGCGTCGATGACACCCCGCCAATCCGAACAACGCGAACGCGCGCTCACCGAGCAATCCCGGACTCGCGTACGTGTCGCGCGACGCGCCCGCGCCCTCCAGCGCCGACCGCCAGCGCAAACACTCGCTTGCGGCGTCGCCGCCCGCCGCGAGCGGCTTCATCTCGAGCACCGCGCACGCCTCGGACGCGAGGGCGACGTACCGTTCGTACGCGCGACGTTGCGCGTCGTCATCGGTGTCCGTAAAGTCGGCGGCGCACGCCGCGCGCGCGGCGTTGAGCGCGCGCGTGCGCTCAAAACTCAGCGAATCCGACGCCGTTTCGTGCACGAATTCCACGGGAACGGGCGCGAGCGCGCGCGACGCGTCGTACGGTTCGAACGCCATCGACGCGATGCGTCTCTCGCGCGCGCTCGGCGAGTCTCGGTCGACGTCGCGCGACGACGAGGCGGCGAATGGTGCGAGATGCGACATTCATCGGCACTCGGCGCCGCGCGGATAAAACGCCGACGAACGCGCGCGGAGGCCGCCGACGCGAGGTGACGCGAGGGATGTCCACCTCGTACGCGTTTCTGCGAGGCGGCGCGATCGATCGCGCCGCGCGCGCGGGCGCGCCGTGGCCGTTCCTTGCGTCCGCTCGGGACAGTTGGGGACGCGAATCCGACGACGCGGACGACGTCGAGGACGAGGACGCGCGCGACGTCGAGGACGAATGCGCGCGCGACGACGATCCTCGCGCGTCCGCGTCGACGTCGAGCGCGTCGGTCGCGACCGTCGAGGACGTCGAGGGCGACGGTGAAGACGACGCGGCGCCGCGACGGTACGACTCCGCGCGACTCTTGGCGCTTCGAGACGCGCCGGCGTCGCGAGGCGCGCCCGTGGGCACGACGGAGGAGGAATTAAAGGCGTACCCGTGGCGCGCGATCGCGTCCGCGCGCGAGCGGGCGTTCGCGACGCGAACGGAGACGACGGAGGACGACGCGCTCGACGACGCGCTCGACGACGACGCGCTCGACGCGCTCGCGGATTCCTCGACGAGACGTTCGCTCTGGGACGACGCGCGCGCGTTCGACGCGGACATCGTCGACGCCGCGCGATCGTTACGACGCGCCGAGACGCGCCGAGGGCGCGGAGACGCGCGCGAGGGTGTGAGTGCGTCGTTTACGGTGACGTTTCGCGCGGGCGCGGTTCGCGATTTCGTCGACGCCGTCGCGCGAGACGCGTTCGGAGGTTTGACGTCGGGATCGGATTTCAGCGCGCTCTCGCGCGAGGGACGCGCGGCGGTGTTGTACGGAACGTCGCGCGACGTGAACGGGTCGCGAGAGATCGAGGTGGCGTTCATACATCCGTGGGACGGCGACGCGAGTCGCGTCGCGGCGTGGCTGGCGAACCACGCCGCGAGCGCCGACTCGGTGGTCTCGCCCATGGGATGGGCGCGCGCGACGGCGAGTCTCGGGGTGAGTCTGTTCCCGGACGTCGTACGCGCGCACGAGAACGCGGTGACGGTGCGAAAGGCGACCGCGGCGAGCGTGTTCATGGCGGTGGACGTCGTCGCGAGCGCGCGAGGACCGGTGGCGATGGAGTGTTACGATTTAGACGCGAGACGAGGCGTGGAATACTTTCTCCACGGCGTCGACGCGGCGTGAGGTGGACGCGCGGTAGGATTATTGTGATTTAGAGTTACCTTAGAATGACGTGAGAGTGACGTGTCAAAATTGAATCGATCAGTCGTCGATGCCGCACTTCAAATTGGCGGGAAGCGAGACGTCGATTCTCTTCGGGTACGGCAGGTTGAGGTTGCTCATGATCTCTACGAAATCCTCCTTCGTCTTGTGCATACCGAGACGCGGGTTCAACGCCTTTTCTTCGCCGATCGTGCTCATCATGCGACCCTTGTAGTCGTGCGCGGGAAAGACGCGCGTGTCGTCGGGAAGTTCGAAGAGTTGCGCGCGCACGGAATCAAACAGTTTTTCGCTCGATCCGCCTTGGAAATCCGTTCGACCGCACCCACGAATGAGTAACGCGTCTCCCGTGAACACCATGTCGTCGCACACGTAGCTCACGCATCCATCCGTGTGACCGGGCGTCGCTCGCACCTCGAGGTTGATCGGGTTCGAGGCGGCTCCAAACGAGATTACGTCGCCGTGTTCGATGTGCACGTCCGCGCGCGCACCGGACGACTTGGCGATGACGCTCTTCAAACCGGGCAACTTTTTCTTTAAATCACCGCTTCCGGTGATGTGATCGGCGTGACAGTGCGTGTTGATGACGTACTTGAGCGTCAGACTCAAATCCTCCACGACGGCCAAGTCTCTGTCCACCATCTCTTTCACCGGATCGATGAGCACCGCCTCCTTGCTCACGGGATCGCCCAACAAGTACGTGTACGTCGAACTTCCGCTCGTGTCGAAGAGTTGACGAAAGATGATCCCCTCTCGCACGCGAAGACTATCGCTGACGAAGCTCGCCAACGGCGGCTTGGCGAAAAACTTCAATCCCATCTCTCTCGCGCGCTGTAACGCCCCAGATCGCGGCCATTTATTCTCCTTCGCCTTGTGTAAGATGTACGCCATCCCCGCTCGAGTCGCCGTCGAACACTGCACCACGATCGGCCGCGGAAGCGTCGCCATGGCATCCTCGAGCGCGTCGGCGACGCCTCGCGTCAACGCGCTCGGGTCCACGATCACCGTTTTAAACGCCTCCCCGAGCGTCGATTTCGCCCGTTTCGGGAACGCCGCGTTGGACTCCGCGTTCATGTATATCCACGATTTCACCCCTCCCGTATCCAGCGCCTTGTCGACGTCTTCCGGGGATAAATCCCCCGCCAACGTGACGCCATCGGCGGCGAATTCCATCGAGTTCGGTACCCCGAGCATGAAGGATCGATACGCGTCCTCGAACGCGTCGCGCGCGCGTCTCAGGCCGTGCGCGCGGGTCGTTCGCGGACGAGACAAAGTATGTCCACGAGCGTTCGGGGCGAGCGCTCGCGCGAGTCCGGTGCGCAGCGCACACGCGCGAGGCATGCGATCGCGCTCGACGCGGTGCCGCGCGGAATCCGATTCGGTGCCGACTGGCGCCCACGGCAATATTGCGTCTTATTGGCACAAATGGAGGTTAAGTATGGTGTGACAGCGATTCTACGAAGACTACGAACGAAGACTGCGCGCTGGACGCGCGCGCTCACACCACGCGCATCAAGAGGTACATTCTATCGTCGATCTCAATCTCCTGTAAGTTTTTGGGATCCGCCTTGAGGTTCATCAATAACCCTCCGAAGGAGACGTACGCGCTCGCGCGCGTCAACCCGCCGGCGTTTTCCTCCACCTTTTTGTAACACTTGCCGTACATCACGTACTCGTATCCGTCCGCCAACGACGGTTTCCCGCTCTGATCGAACGAATCGTCCTCCGGTGATCCGTCCAGGCTCAGCGTCGACGCCAACGCGAGGGAAAATCGTTGTCCCACGCCGAGCGGGTACGCGTCGACGTTGACGTCGATCGTGAGCTCGGCGTCGAATTCGCTTCGACACATGTACCTCGACACGCGATCGAACTTCTTCCCGTCGGGATCGCGATCGATCACCTCGAAGATGTCCTCGAATTTCGTCGCCCCGCCCGCGGTCGCCGCCGCGTTCGACGCCTTGCTCGCGCTCTTCTTTTTACTTCCCGCCATGACGCGCGCTGATGACGATGGGTTCTCGTCGCCGTCGTCCACCGCACGCGCTCGAGACGCGTCCACCCCTAGCGTCGATCGTCCCCGCACGAATCGACCGACGACGACCGCGCGTCGAGACGTGACGCGACGCGCGTCTTCTTCGTCCGCGCGATTTGATTTCCCTCCGCCGCCTCGTGCGCACGGGGGGACACCTCATGAGTCACACACCTCCGAATCACCCATCCCCATACGAAAGCCAACCCCACGCCCATCAATCATCGACGCATCGTCACACACGACACCATACACACACACACAGACACACGGCGTGAAAACGACAGTGACTATGGATACATGCGTATACTCGGACGCGTGAACGACTAAACACCGCTCGCCCGTCGTCGCCCGTCGCCCGTCGCGTCTGCACGTCGCATCGCGTCGCGTCATCACATCGCCGCACATCACGACGCGCGCGCACGCACGATGAGCGAAGAGACGGAAACGTTCGCGTTCCAAGCGGAGATTAATCAACTCTTATCGTTGATCATCAACGTACGTCGCGACCTCGACGACCTCGACGCGCATCGATCCGTCATCCATGGCGTTTTCCGCGCGCGTTTTTCCCGCGACGAATCGAATCGAAGATCGTCTCCCGACGACCGACTGACCGCGCGCGCCGCTCGACGTTTCTCTCTTCGCGCAGACGTTCTATTCGAACAAGGAAATTTTCTTACGCGAACTCATCAGGTGCGCGAGCGGTGTCGCGCGCGAGCGCGTCGCGACGCGCGTCGGATGACGCGACGGCGGCGGCGACCTTCTTTTCTTCGTCTTCTTTCCGAGTCGGCGGCGGATCGCGATGATCGGTGTCGCGCGCGTCGACCGAGGCGAGGATGTGCGACGAACGACCGCGGACGTGATGGGGAGAAATAGAGTCGCGCGCGTCCACGCGCGAGGGGGGGACGCGCGCGCGTCGTGGTGGACGAGGCGGGGGCGATGGTGATTTTTGGATGATGACGACGCGCGAAGGTCGGTCGCGTCCGGTGGAAACTTTTTTCAGTCTCCAAGTCTTTGGGCTTCGTTTAGGAGAGGGAGCGTGGGGGGGTGAAGAGCGATGGAGAGAGCGACACGACTGACGAATGCGAACGTGTTTTTTGTACTTTGTCTCAAACAGTAACTCGTCCGATGCGCTCGATAAGATTCGATTCGAAGGTTTGACGGACAAGTCCAAGCTCGAGTCGCAACCCGAGCTCTTCATCCACATCGTTCCGGATAAGACGAACAACACGCTCACCATCATCGATAGCGGTGTCGGTATGACCAAGTCTGATTTGGTGAATAACCTCGGGACGATCGCGCGATCGGGGACCAAGGCTTTCATGGAGGCGCTCACCGCGGGGGCGGATATTTCGATGATCGGTCAGTTCGGCGTCGGTTTCTATTCCTCGTACTTGGTCGCGGAGAAGGTTGTCGTGTACACCAAGCACAACGACGATGAGGGGTACCGATGGGAGTCTCAAGCCGGTGGTTCTTTCACGGTGACCAAGGATGCGAGCGCGAACGAGCTCGGTCGCGGTACCAAGATGGTGCTCCACCTCAAGGATGACCAACTCGAGTACCTCGAGGAGCGACGTCTCAAGGATTTGGTCAAGAAGCACTCCGAGTTCATCTCCTACCCGATCTCCCTCTGGACGGAAAAGACGACCGAGAAGGAAGTCTCCGACGACGAGGCCGAAGAGGAGGGCGAAGAGGAAGAGGGCAAGATCACCGAGATCAAGGACGAGGACGAGGTGAAGGAGAAGAAGACGAAGAAGATCAAGGAAGTTTCTCACGAGTGGGCCATCATGAACAAGCAAAAGCCGATCTGGATGCGCGTGCCGGAAGAAATCACCAAGGATGAGTACGCCGCCTTCTACAAGTCGCTCACCAACGACTGGGAGGAACAACTCGCCGTGAAGCACTTCGCCGTCGAGGGTCAATTGGAATTCAAATCCGTCTTGTTCGTTCCGAAGCGCGCGCCGTTCGACATGTTCGACGGCAAGAAGAAGGCGAACAACATCAAGTTGTACGTCCGCCGCGTCTTCATCATGGACAACTGCGAAGATATCATTCCGGAATACTTGGGTTTCGTCAAGGGTGTCGTCGATTCCGAAGATTTGCCGCTCAACATTTCTCGCGAGATGCTCCAGCAAAACAAAATTCTCAAGGTCATCAAGAAGAACATCGTCAAGAAGTGCCTCGAAATGTTCAACGAGATTGCCGAGAACAAGGACGACTACACCAAGTTCTACGAATCTTTCGGTAAGAACTTGAAGCTCGGCATCCATGAAGACGCGCAAAACCGCGCCAAGATTGCCGATTTGCTCCGTTACTCCTCCACCAAGTCTGGCGAGGAACAAACGTCGCTCAAGGATTACGTCACTCGCATGAAGGAGGGTCAAAAGGACATCTACTACATCACCGGTGAATCCAAGAAGTCCGTCGAAAACTCTCCGTTCATCGAGAAGCTCAAGAAGCGCGGCTACGAAGTTCTCTTCATGGTTGACCCGATTGACGAGTACGCCGTGCAACAGCTCAAGGAGTACGACGGCAAGAAGCTCGTGTCGTGCACCAAGGAGGGCTTGGAGCTCGACGAGACCGAGGAAGAAAAGAAGCAAAAGGAGGAAGTCAAGGCGCAATACGAGAACCTCTGCACGTTGATCAAGGACATCTTGGGCGACAAGATTGAAAAGTGCATCGTCTCCGACCGCGTCGTCGACTCTCCGTGCGTCCTCGTCACCGGCGAGTACGGCTGGAGCGCCAACATGGAGCGTATCATGAAGGCTCAAGCCCTTCGCGACAACTCCATGAGCAGCTACATGTCCAGCAAGAAGACTATGGAGATCAACCCGGACAACTCCATCATGAAGGAGTTGCGCAAGCGCGCCGACGCCGACAAGGGTGACAAAACCGTCAAGGATTTGGTGCTCCTCGTCTTCGAAACCGCCATGCTCACCTCTGGTTTCTCCTTGGACGAGCCGACCACCTTCGGCGGTCGCATCCACCGCATGATCAAGCTCGGTTTGTCCATCGAAGAGGACGACGCGCCGGCCGTGGACGACCTTCCGCCGCTCGAGGAGGAAGTCGACGAGGGCTCTCGCATGGAGGAGGTCGACTAGGCGCGCGGAATTCGCGGGGGAAGAAGGGATGGATGAGAATTGGTTGGAGTGACGAGTTGGAATCGACGATACGTTTCAAACGAGAAGATATATCAACGACGATCGAGAGAGGAGAGGATACGTAGATGCGTCGCTTTGTAATGAATGAATGACGAAACGCGCGTTCGTTTTTATCTCGTACGAGTGTTGTGTACAAAACGACGAGTCACGACCCGTCACGAGTCCCCCCGCGCCCGAAATCTCAATCCAGCCGTCCTCGCGCGCGTTCGCGCCGACGCGTCACCTCGCGGCGCGTCATGCCGTCGCAGGCCCGCGAAAGCGCGGGCGCGGGCGAGGTCTTCGATCGCGCGCCGAAATGGATGATCGCGCGCGCCATCGGTGCCGTCGTCGTCCCGGTGTCCATCGCCATGGCGCTGTGCGTGTGGCTGGTGACGCTGCTTCGAGACGACGCGTCGCAGGAGGTGGCGAGCGGGAGCGTCGTGTCCGCGGTGTACACGGAAACGGTGCGTCGATGGTTTCGATCGAACGATCCACGCGACGGACGAACGGGACGACGCGGACGCGCGCGAGCGAGCGAAAGGCTTGATGGATGCCGGGGTGTTGGCGAACCGGACGCGCGCGAGAGAGACGACGGCGCGCGCGGACGCAGACTGACGGAAAGCTTCTCGCGATCGATTCAACGCGTAGGAGAGTGATTCAGCGTTCGATAAGTTGAAGGGAAGCGTCATGAACGCGGCGGTGTTCGTGGGGTTCATCACGGCGATGACGTTTGCGCTGTTTCTCTTGTTCAAGTATCGTCTGGGCAAAGTCATCTGGGCGTACATGGGACTCAGTGGGTTTTTAATATTCGGCATCTTGGGTGGGAACATTTGCATGCAAGTGTTGCAGAAATTAAACGTCGCGGTGGACATGGTGACGGTGAGCGTGGTGCTTTGGAACTTCACCGTCGGCGGCGTGCTGTTGACGTTTTTCTGGAACGGGCCGTTGTTGGCCAAGCAGGGGTATTTAATCAGCGTATCGGTGATTGTTTCGTTTTATTTTTCAAACATTCCCGAGTGGACGACGTGGTCGATGCTCGTGGCGATGGCGCTGTACGATTTATACGCCGTGCTCACGCCCAACGGACCGTTGCGGTTGATGGTGGAGTTGGCGCAAGAGCGAGACGAGGACATTCCCGCGCTCGTGTACGAATCGAGAGGCACGGGCGCGAACGGTGGACGACGAGGATACGCGCGCGTGAAAACGGACGACGATGACCCGAGCGGCGCACCCGCATCATCCTCATCCTCCTACGATCCGTCCATGGCGGACGAGGGCGCGCGGTACACCCTTCCCGATTCCATCAAACTCGGTCTCGGCGACTTCATCTTTTACAGCGTCCTCGTCGGACGCGCCGCCATGTGGTCCCCGATCACCTGTACCTTTTGTTTCATCGCCGTCATCTCGGGATTAGTCATCACCTTGCTCGCCCTCGGGCTCTACGGCAAAGCCCTGCCAGCCTTACCCGTGTCCATCGCGCTCGGCGTCTCGACGTACTTTTTCTCGAGGTTCCTTCTCGAGCCCGCCATCGTGCGGTGGTACGCGCGAGAGTTTGTGTGCGCGTGAGCGATGAGTCATCGTCCACGCGGGTCGCTCGTTCGCGAGCGTATAGATTTCTAGTCGTTTAGTAACACCTAGTCAATCGTATCGTGGAATCGTCCACGCGTTCGTCCGTACGTCCGTTCGTTCGCGCGGCGCGTCCCCGTCCCCGTCGACGCCGAGAGAGGATAAAGCGCTGTAGCATCTTCATCGTCTCGACACACGCGCGCGCGTCGACTCCGTCGCACGACACGAGATGATGACGCTCGCGCGCGCACCGCACGCCGTCCTATCGACGCGCGCGGCGTCTAGTTCGACGCCGTCGGCGCGTTTCCGTCGCGCGAACGCGCCGCAGCGCGCTCGAGGTTTCACCCTCACCCCTCGCGCCTCCGCGGGCGATGGCGCGCAGGATCCCATCATCGGCGGTAAAGCGGCGCAAGACGCCGCGCGTAAGGCGCTCCAGGGCGCGCTCGGCGGCAAGCGCGACGTCCTGAGCAAGTTTGACGGCGGTGGAGGCGGGGGCGGCCCGCTGGACTGGTTTTTCGGCGGCGGAGGCGGCGACGGCGACGACGGGAGTCCGCAGGCGAGGAAAATCGCCGGTTGGATCGTCGCCGTCGTGGCGTTCCTGACGCTCTTTAAACCGGTGACGGCGGTCATCGTGAACGCGGTGTATTACGCCTTTGGCTGGCGCACCGGTCGCGAGCCGCCGACGGAGGAAGAGCTCGCCGCGCTCTCGGCGCCCGCCGACGCGTCCATCATCTCCAAATACGCCGCGGACGACGACGACGATCTCGACGACGACGAAGACGACGACGAAGACGACGAGTGAACGACGCGCGCGTCGGCGACCCGTGCGCGAGCGACGCGCGAGGCGCGAGACCGCACGCGAGACCGAGTCTTCGTAGAGTAGTCATCCTGAACCCGATCACCTTGTTGAATTCATTTTAGCACCACAAGATATCCACACATACTTCTATGATTGTCTCGAGTGGGTACCATTAGTCCGATCCAGTACAACGGGTATAAAAACGGTCGGCACAGATCCGCGATCGTTCGCGCGCGACCGCAGACACGCGCGCGTCGTCCGTCGTCCACGACCATCATGGTGAAACACATCTCCAGCGCGGAAGAATTCGCCGCCGTCAAGGCTGCCGGCAAGCCGGTGCGTCGCACGTTGCGCGCGACCGCGCGCGACGATGATCTCACGGATGATGAGAGGAATCTTCATTCGATCCGACGACGATGATTCGTTCGCGATGCGCGCGCGACCGCTCGTGACGACGGCGCGATCGCCGACGAATGACTGACGAATGATACGATGCACGCGATGTGTTCGCCGCGCGCGTAGGTTGTGGTCGATTTCACGGCGTCGTGGTGCGGCCCGTGCAAATCCATCGCGCCGTTTTTCGAGGAATTGGCGGGCAAGTACCCGGACATCGAGTTCGTGAAGATTGACGTCGACGAGCTCGAGGACGTCGCGGGTGAGTGCGGCATCTCCGCTATGCCGACGTTCCAGGTGTACTCCAACGGCGTCAAGGTGAGCGAGATGACCGGGGCTGACAAGGACAAGTTGAGCGCGCTCGTGAAGGAGGCGAACGACTTGTAAACGAGCGACGACGTCGCATCGAACGGGTTGTTTTTGTTTCTACGCGACTTCGCGAGCGTGCGCGCGATGTGATCGATAGAGGGGACGAAGCCCGAGGTCTTTGTAAAGAAAGAAACGCACGAATCTATGCGTGCACACGTTCCGCGAGCATCGGAGAGCGCGTCGAGTCAATGTCACGTTTTTTCAATTTAATTACAGCTCGAGTCGAGTGGTGGTGTGTTGGTGAACGACTATCGTCGGCGCGATCGCGCACGTCTCACGTGTGAGTATTACTTTTCTCACGCGACGCGACTTCCCCCATCGTCGTCGTCGTCGTCGTCTTCGGGGTTCGGGAGCGACGCCCCCGGAGGCCCCGTGGACCCTCTCGGCGTAGGCGTGAGCAGTTTCGGATTGTACCCATCGATGTACGTCTCCGATTGACGCAAAAACGCCCCAAACGCCACAGCCTCGAGCACCAATCGTCTCTGCGACGCGTACGCGAGCGTCAACGTCTGCACTTTCTTTTGCGACACGGCGTCGCTCACGGCGTTCATGAGCTCCTCGGGCGTCGCCGCGTTCGCCCCCACGGCGTTTTGCATCTCTCGCTGCAATTCCTCGATCGATCCGAACAGCGCCCCGGTCTGACGCTCCGCCACTTGCACGCCCTCCATGGAGACGATCCTCGCCGTCGCCGCGAGCGTGGACTGATCGAAATTTTGAATGTATTGCTTTAAACTCGCGCTCCCGCCCGCCCCTCGGTTGGGCGGCGCGTCGGAGAACAAGTCGAAATCCGCGCCGCCGAAATTCTCCGGCGCCGCGTCCGCCTCGTCCATCGAATCCATCGCGCTCGCGCTGTTAAACAACCGTTCGAGCGCTTTCGCGCTCTCCATCGGATCGAGCGGTAGCGTGCCCGCCGCGCGATCGAGTTGAAATCGTCTATCCGCGCGCGTGATGAAGTACCCAAACATGAGGGACGCCGCGTACACTTGCGCGGCTTGCAACTTTGACATGCGCACCAACTGCGCCGAGTACGCGTTCTCCCCCGCACCGCCGAGCACCGCCATCAAGTGTTCGCGCACCATGTCCAACGCCTCTTTACTGTGCACGCCGTCCGTGAGACGGTTTAAATCCACCCCGCGAAGCGTCGTCGTCTCGTCGAGCGGCGGAAGCATATCCACGCCGACGTTGAGAAACTTTTGAATGATGCTCGTGTACATGATATCCTCCAGACCGTTTCGTCGTTCGAGCGCGCGAACGTCGGCGATTCTCTTGAAGAGCACCAATTGCTCTTTTTTGGCGTCGTCGGATAAATCATCCACGGTGCGTTCGTTTTCGATTTCATCCCCGAGCGCGTCCAACTGCGCGTCCACCGCCGCGTCAAACATTTGCGGCGACGTGCGTAAAATGTACGCCAACTGTTGCCCGCGCGGGGACTCCGGGGCGCTGGGCGCTTTGAGTCCCGCCCCTGGGTTCTCGCTCGCGTCCCCGGTGGACGCGCGCGCGAGGAAAACGCGTTTCCCGCGCGCGAGGATGCGCGCGGGTGCCGAGCGCGCGCGCGACGCGTGTCGAGCGCCGACGCGCGACGACGCGGGCGAGACGCGCGGCGCGGTCGACGCGAGCGCACGGGAGGACGACATCGCGATCGATCGAGCGCGCGTGCGTGCGACGACGGCGTCGCGCGCGAGACGTATACCGCGCGCGGGAGTGACGACGAAACCTTTCGAAACCTTTCGACGACGCGCGCGCTCGACACCTCGACGCCGCCGTCGCGGTCGTCTCGTCTCGCGCGCGCGACGACGCATGCGCGCGGTGATTCGCGATCGAATCGCGCGCGCGCTCGCGGCGCGGCGATGCGGCGACGCGTGGACGACGACGCGCGGTGAATGGGCGCCGGCGATTCGGTCGCGCGACATCTCCACCGACGACGCCGCGACGACGACGACGACGACGACGACGTCGACGCTTCGCGCGCGAATGCGCGCGCTCGTGCGTCTCGTGCACCCGGACGTGCTCGCGAGCACGCACCCGGCGCTGTCGAGGGCGAACGAGGAGGCGTTGGCGCACTTACAGGGGACGCTCGACGGCGTTCGACGGTCGACGACGCCGCCGAGCGCGAGGGTGAAACGATTGGTGTTTCACGTGCGGGACGACGACGTGGGGGAGGGTGGGACGCGAGCGGTGCGATTCACGCTTCGAACGACGGGTGGGGATTGTCGAAACGTGATGAAGAGAGATTTGGGAGGGTTGTTCGCGGCGTTGGGCATCGAACGCGAGTTCGAGTGGGACGAGGAGGATTGGCGCTCGACGCGGACGGATGAGGAGGTGGAGGAGGAGCGACGACGACGGAGCGAACACGCGGAGACGTCGAGGTCGAGCGGGGAGGAGGGGGTGGCGCAGGCGTATAGGGAACAACCGGCGGGGAAAGCGCGCGGCGCGGAGACGAGGGACGTGCATAGCGCGTTGAAGGATTTGGATCCGGCGTTGGAAGCGATCGCCGCGGTGGCGTGGTTGCCCGACGCCGAGAAGGACGTGGAAGAGGGAGAGCGGAAGCGAATCGTGCAGTACGAGGTGATTCCGCACCTCGTGCGTGAGGGTTGGAATTTAAAGGGGGAGACGTTGGAGGCGATTTGGCGCGGGGAGCGCGACGAAAAGATTTTGTTGGACGGTATCGACGGCGGGAGCGCGCTCGCGGTGCTGGCGATTTTGAAGCACACGAAAAATTTGGAGAGAATGTACGGCCCGGCGCCGACGCAGAGATGATGCGCGCGTGTCGTTGTAATGATCAATAAACTAGGGGGCGCTCGCGACTCGCGGCGCCGTATACAAAATCATTTGTCATCCGTTTCGACTCGTTCCTCACGCGCGGCGTCGATCGTTCTCGTCGTCGTTTCGTAGGCGACGACGTAACACTCGCGTTCAAACTCTTGAGCTGAGACGAGCGCGCTCTCGTCGTTTCGCGCCACGTACGGCGTCACTCGTTCGTCGTCGAAGGTGCGCCACGAAGACGATCGGTCTTCGCGGCGATGGCACACGTAATGACCCGTTTGAATCGAGTTCCCGAAGTGCGCGATAACGGAGAGAAGCGCGTACGCGTCGTCGGTCGTCGCCACACCGAGAGATGACGACGGAGAGTCTGCGCGAGGCGTTTTCACGCCGGGCGGCGATTGGTCGTCGGATTCGTCGGCGAAGAGTCGCAATGATACCGATCGCGGCAATCGAATAGACGCGGATAACTTGTGCAAGTGCATCTTGCCTCGCTCGTAAGTGGCCGAGAATCGTTTCAGGTGCAAGAGAAGAACGCGCGGTTGAGAGACGATGCGCCGGGAGGATTGTGAGACGTCGTGATGACACTCCTCGCACTTTCTCTGCAAAGCCTCCGTCGTGAAGAAGCGCTCGAGAAGCGTCTCCACGGATTCGCGCTCGTCCGGCTCGATCTGAAGCGTCAACGCGTACATCGTCTCCTGGATCGTGTTCGCTTTCCCGCATTTCGCGCACTTGAGTTCGTGATCGATACGCCAGAGAAAATTCTTCCGACTCGGACACGACGCGGCGGAATCGCCGATTTCGTTTTCAATCGTCTCCAATAAAACCGTGAGAAACTCCATCGCGTCGTGTTGATCGTATTCACCGAAATCATCGCGCACGCGACTCATCGCGAGCTTGACGCCCGCCGCGCTCAATTCATCGATATCGCTCTCGAAGAAATCTCTGAGCGCCGAGAGCAACGGCTTTTCCAAACTTTGATCGACGGCGCCGACGTCCTCCACGAACTTCTTCATGCTCTTCAACAATTGCAGCGTCGACGAAATATAACACGAATTCCCAAGATTCGGAATGCCACCCATCGACCCCACGCGCGCCGATCGAAGCGACCGGTACCGATCCGCCGACGCGCGTTCCCACCTCGCGAAATTTTCGCCGTCGCAGAACGCGCCCGTCATCGGCGCCGCGTGTCTCCAATCCTCCAACCGTCTCTTCCGCTCGAACCTCGTTCGATCATCGCGTCGCATCGACGACGACGGATAAATCACCGGCGCGCCGACGTGCGTGCGAGACGCGCGACGCGTAAACTGTCGATGCGCGTCTTCCTCGTCTTCGTCGCCGCCGAAACCGCGCGCGCGCGTCATCGCCACCTCAACCTCCTCTCCGATCCCCGACGCCCGTCGCGACGTCGCGCGCTCGAAGATTAATTTTTGCCCGACGCCGAACGCCCGCGCCCACGCGTCGCGTCGCGACGCGTCGCGGTCGTCGCTCGATTCGTCGTCGGTGTCGAGTCTCGGAAAATTTTCCTCAGCCTTCTCGACGACATCAACGTCCGAATGCTCGCGCGTCGACAGCGGCAGCGGCCCTCGAGCCGGCGGCGTCGACGCGAAAAAATGCGACCGCCCGATCGACCGTCCGCGCTCGCTCGCGGCGCCGTATCCGACGCGATGACTGTCCCGCATGCGTCGAGGCGTGATGTGGCGGTTGGGCTCGGAATCGTCATAATGACGCGCGACGTCGTCGATGACGGCGTCGCGTCGCGATGACGCGCCGCGTGCGAGCGGACGCGCGTACCGCGTGCTGTACGACGACGACGCGCGCGAGAGAGGGGACAATTACACCGATCCGGAGACGTTTTTGGCGCGGATGCGATTGAATCACTCCGTCAAGACTCGCTCGTACGCGACGAGCGCGCTCGCGGCGTGGACCATCTCGCAGCAGTGCGCGGTGGTGGCCATTCAGAGTGGCTCGCACGCGGCGATGGCGAGCGGACGGGTGGACGTGGGGACGGCGACGCGCGCGGAGATCGGCGCGTTGGCGGCGGGATTGACGGCGTGGGCGTTGGGAGGCGTCAGACGCGGCGACGACGATAACGACGGCGGCGGTGGACGACGGGCGATGGTGCGCGTGATTCGTCGAGTGATGCGTTCGGTGCGTTTGGGCGCGCTCACGATCGGTGGACTCGCGGCGTTGACGCCGCTGTGTCAGACGATGACGGCGACGGTGAGCAGCGATACGGCGGCGACGTGCGCGACGCTCGCGCTCGCGCTCTACGCCATTACGTACGATTACGCCTTCATAAACCTCGAGACGAAACAATTGGCGAGTTCGTTTTCGCTCGGGGCGTCCATGTTCGCGTCCATGCTCATGGCGAGTCGTCTGGACGATCCCCGAGCGGTATTCGCCGACGCGCTCCTCGCGCTCGAGTGTTACGTCCTCTCGCCCTTCGTCTGGCGCGCCGTTCGCGAGATCTCCGTCCCGCTCCACCTCACCATCGTCTTCACGCTCCACGTCGTCGCCTTCATCATCGTCGCATCGCACGACGAGACGCTCGCGAAGGCGTACGCCGCGTTCGTCCTCCTCCTCGGCGTCGCCGTGCCCGCGTGGCTCGTGCGTCTCGCCGCGCACGGCAAGCAACAGATCGCCGGTCCGTGGGACGAGGCGTTGCCGAAGCTGTACTTATTTAAAAATACCGAACGCGCGAGCGGCGTGCCTCGATACAGGCACTGGGCGGCGAACAAGTGACGCGTCGACGCGCCTTCGGCGTCGTCGACGCGCGCCGCGTCCCCTCTGGAGGGTGCATGTAGATTACATAGTTAGTGTATTTTAAGTCTATCAAATATCACACGCACGTACTTTATTATGTGTCCCCGTTTAGGGCAGCGGTCGACCTCTCGCGTCTCGACGCCTTCGTCGTCACGTCGCGTCTCGCGGGCGCGCGTCGCGAGGATGAGCGTGCACGACCGATTCCCTCACTCGACGTGCGAGCTGCAATCCGTGCGAGCGGTGCAGTTCGGCGTGTTATCTCCCGATGAGATCGTGCGTGATGCGGCGCGACGAATTTCCCGACGATCTCGTGACGACCGCGCGCCTTCTCCGACGCGCGATGCGCGCGACGCGCGACGCGCGAGGACGATGAACTGACGAGACGAACGATGCGCGTTTATTCCCGCGCAGCGCAAGATGTCGGTGTGCGCGATCGAGACGAGCGAGACGTACGACAAGGGACGCCCGAAGCGAGGCGGCTTGTCGGATCCGCGAATGGGCACGATGGATCGCGGTGCGGTGTGCGAGACGGACGGGTGCGACAGCGTGCAGACGCCGGGATACTTTGGACACCTGGAACTGGCGAAACCGGTGTATCATCACGGCTTTATCAACGTGGTGCTGAAGATATTGCGGTGCGTCGGATACTCGTCTTCGCAGTTGTTGTTGCACAAGGATGAGGATCCCAAGTTTGCGCAGTTGATGCGGATTAAAAACCCGAAGAATCGTTTGAAGAAGCTCACCGATGCGTGTAAGACGAAGAGCGTGTGTCCGTACACGGGCACGGCGCAACCGCAGTATCGGTTGGAGGGGATGAAGATCACCGCCGAGTTTAAGCACCGGGACGAGGAACTCTTGCCGGAGGGGGGCGAGCGTAAGGTTGTCGTCACCGCGGAGCGTGCGTTGCAAATCTTGAAGGGTATTTCTGACGAGGACTGCCGCGCTTTGGGTCTCGATCCAGAGCACGCGCGTCCGGATTGGTTCATCTTGCAAGTGATGCCGGTGCCGCCGCCTCCGGTGCGCCCGTCGGTGTCTTTCGACGCGTCCACGCGTTCGGAGGATGATTTGACGGTGAAACTCATGGAAATCGTGCGAACGAACAAAAATTTAGAACGACAAGAACAGAATGGTGCCCCGCAGCACGTCATTTTGGAGTTTACTGAGTTGCTGCAGTATCACATCATGACGTTTATGGATAATACGGTGGCTGGCATGCCGCGCGCGTTGACGAGGAGCGGTAGAAGCATCAAATCCATTTCAGAGCGTCTCAAGGGTAAGGCTGGTCGCATCCGTGGTAACTTGATGGGTAAGCGCGTCGATTTCTCGGCGCGTACCGTCATTACGCCCGATCCAAACCTCATGTTGGATGAACTCGGAGTTCCGTGGTCCATCGCGCTCAACATGACGTATCCGGAGACGGTGACGCCTTACAACATAGACAGACTTCAACGTCTCGTTGACAACGGACCGCACCCGCCTCCCGGCGAGACTGGCGCGCGCTACATCATTCGTGAGGATGGTCAGCGTCTCGATCTTCGATTCTTGAAAAAGTCGAGCGAGAAGCGTCTCGAGTACGGGTACAAGGTTGAACGGCACATGGTGAACGGTGATGTCGTCCTCTTCAACCGTCAGCCGTCGTTGCACAAGATGTCCATCATGGGTCATCGCGTGCGAATCATGCCGTACTCGACTTTTAGATTGAATCTGTCCGTCACGCCGCCGTACAATGCCGATTTCGACGGCGACGAGATGAACATGCATCTCCCGCAGTCGTACGAGACCAGAGCAGAAGTCAAAGAGTTGATGATGGTTCCGAAGATGATCGTGTCTCCGCAGGCAAACAAGCCGGTCATGGCCATCGTGCAGGATACGCTGTTGGGTTGCCGTTTGATCACCAAGCGCGACACGTTCATCACCAAGGATGTCTTCATGAACATCATCATGTGGCTCGAAGACTGGGACGGCAAGGTTCCGAAGCCGGCTATTATCAAACCACAACCGCTGTGGACGGGTAAGCAGGTGTTCAGCATGATGCTTCCGAAGGTGAATCTCAAGAGAACGAGCGCGTGGGCGAAAGACGCCGACGACCAAGACTTTAGCGTCGAGGACACGGCGGTGCGCATTGAGCAGGGAGAGTTGATCACGGGTACGCTGTGTAAGAAAACCATGGGTAGCGGTGGCGGTGGTCTCATTCACGTCACGTGGGAAGAGTGGGGTCCCATCGCCGCTCGCGGTCTCATTTCTCAGACGCAGACGCTCGTCAACTACTGGCTGTTGCACCACGGTTTCACCGTCGGCATCGCCGATACGATTGCCGACGACGAAACCATGTTCTCCATTAACAACACCATCACAAAGGCGAAGGCTGACGTGAAAGAGGTCATTAAGCTAGCTCAAAATAATGAACTCGAACTTCAGCCGGGTATGACGATGCAACAGTCTTTCGAACAAAAAGTGAACCAGATTTTGAACAAGGCGCGTGATAACGCGGGTAACTCTGCGCAAAACTCACTCATGGACACCAACAACGTTAAGATGATGGTGACGGCCGGTTCGAAGGGTTCGTTCCTTAACATTTCGCAGATGATTGCGTGTGTCGGACAGCAAAACGTAGAAGGCAAACGTATCCCGTACGGCTTCAAAGGGAGAACTTTGCCGCACTTTAGCAAGGATGATTTCGGTCCAGAATCTCGCGGTTTCGTCGAAAACTCGTACCTGCGCGGTTTAACCCCGCAAGAGTTCTTCTTCCACGCCATGGGTGGTCGCGAAGGTTTGATTGATACCGCCGTCAAAACATCCGAGACTGGTTACATTCAGAGACGTCTCGTCAAGGCGATGGAAGACGTCGTCGTCAAGTACGACGGCACCGTGCGTAACAGCGTCGGCGACGTCATCCAGTTCTTGTACGGTGAGGACGGTATGGACGCGACGATGATCGAAAGTCAAAGCCTCGATACGTTGCGTCACAGCACGCAAGAGTTTACCAACACCTTCCGCATCGACCCCGACGTTCCTGGTTTCAACAAGGGATGGATGAGCGACGAACAAGCGAGTGAGCTCGCGCACAGTGCTAAGGTTCGCGACGTTCTCGACGCCGAGTGGGAGCAGCTCGAAAAGGATCGCGTCGAGCTTCGCAAGATTTGTCCGACGGGCGACGCGCACGTCCATTTACCTGTCAACTTGAAGCGCATCTTGTGGAACGCTCAGAAGCAGTACGGCTACTTCAACAGCGACACGGACGAAGAGCTCAAGGTGACGCATATCATCGAGAGCGTCGCGGAACTCTTCCCGAAGTTGATCGTCGTGCCGGGCGCCGATCCTTTGTCGATCGAAGCTCAAAGAAACGGTACGACGCTCTTCTTCGCGCACGTCAGAGCCAATCTCGCCGCCAAGCGCGTGTTGAAGGAGCACAGGCTCACGCGCGCCGGCTTCGACTGGGTCATCGGGGAAGTTGAATCTCGATTCAAGATGGCGCTCGCGCCGCCCGGCGACGGTATCGGTGTCGTCGCAGCTCAATCCATCGGAGAACCGGCGACGCAGATGACGCTGAACACGTTCCACTTCGCCGGTGTGTCCGCGAAGAACGTCACCCTCGGTGTGCCGCGATTAAAAGAAATCATCAACATCGCGAAGCAAATCAAAACGCCGTCGCTCACCATCGCTCTCAAGCCCGAGTTGGCGAGCGACAGAACGAGAGCCAAGGATTGCCAAGCTTCGCTCGAGTACACGACGTTGCACAGCGTCGCCGCCGTCACGGAGGTTCACTATGACCCGGATCCCACGGACACCGTCATCGAAGAGGATCGCGAATTCGTTCGCGCGTACTTTGAGATGCCGGACGAAGACGTCGATCCGAGCAGAATGTCTCCGTGGTTGCTTCGCATCGAGCTTAACCGAGAGATGATGGTCGACAAGAAGCTTTTGATGGCTGACGTCGCCGAGCGAATCAACGAAGAGTTTGGTGGAGATTTGAGCTGCATCTTCAACGACGATAACTCTGAGAAGCTCGTGTTGAGAATTCGTCTGAAGAAGCCCGAAGGCGTCAAGTACGACGACGACACGATGGAGGACGAGGTCTTCTTGAAGCGCATCGAGACCAACATGCTCAGTAACCTCGCGTTGAGAGGTATTCCTGACATTAAGAAGGTTTTCATTCGCGAGGCGAAGATGAACGTCGTCAACGAGGACACCGGTCGTTTCGAACGAAAGACCGAGTGGATGTTGGACACCGAAGGTGTCAACCTCCTCGAAGTCATGGCGCATCCGGATGTGGATTTCACGAGAACGACGTCCAACCACTTGATCGAAGTGATTCAAGTTTTGGGCATCGAAGCCGTCAGAAATGCGTTGTTGAAGGAGTTGCGTGGCGTCATCGAATTCGATGGAAGCTACGTCAACTACAGACATCTCGCCATCTTAGTCGAGGTGATGACGTACAGAGGCCATCTCATGAGCATTACACGTCACGGCATCAACCGAGTGGAAACGGGACCGCTCATGCGATGCTCGTTCGAGGAAACTGTGGACATTTTGATGGAAGCCGCCGCCTTCTCCGAAAAGGACAACATGACGGGCCCGAGCGAAAACATCATGCTGGGTCAATTCTGTCCGATCGGTACCGGCGAGTTCAAGCTTCACTTGAACCAAGAGATGTTGCAAGACGCCGTCGAGTTGGAACTCTTCGCCGGCGGTGCGACGACGCCGGGACGCGAGACGCCGGGATCGATGACGCCGGGTCACTATGGCGCCAAGTCGCCGAGTTTCTTGTTGTCGCCATCTGGAGGATTTGGCATGCATTCTCCGTTCGATACGAGCATGGCGTTCTCTCCGTACAATGCGGATGGTATGGGCTTCTCCCCAGGAGGAGCCGCTGGTTACTCGCCAACGAGCCCAGCGTACTCGCCAACGAGCCCAGCGTACTCACCAACGAGTCCGGCGTACTCTCCAACGAGTCCGGCGTACTCACCAACGAGCCCAGCGTATTCTCCGACGAGTCCGGCGTACTCTCCAACGAGTCCGGCGTACTCGCCAACGAGTCCGGCGTACTCGCCAACGAGCCCAGCGTACTCACCAACGAGTCCGGCGTACTCACCAACGAGCCCAGCGTACTCACCAACGAGCCCAGCCTACTCACCAACGAGCCCAGCCTACTCACCAACGAGTCCGGCGTACTCACCAACGAGCCCGGCGTATTCTCCGACGAGCCCGGCGTACTCGCCGAAAGAGGAAGAGGAGGAGGAAGGATAACAAGGCATCGTATAAAACTGTTTGAATACTCGACGCGTGAATTTGTGATAATCAGCAGTCAAAAACCGCACCTAATGTGTTTCGAAACGCGTCTCGTGCACAGCGCCTTCGAAAAAAAATCGACACACCGCAGGCGGCGCGAGTGAAGAATTTCGCACGTTTATTTCCATGGGATGATGAAGGTCGAACGATACCATGCGATAACGTAAAGCGATATGCATACAACTATATAATACTACACCTACGACGCCGCCAACAACGACGACGCGCGCGCAAACAATCTACGCGTTTCGCGCCTCTCTCCGCGCCGCCGCCAGTTTTTCCTCGTGCGCCTCGAAATTCCTCTTGGCGACGAACCAAGAATCTTCGTGGTACGCCACAGTCTTCTTCCGCACGCGATACACGCACGCACACCCCTCGTGTTGGACGCACCGATAATACGCGCTCGTCTTTGAAAAATTAAACCCCCGATTCTTCGCGCCGAGAAGTTTCTTCGCCACCGCCATGCCCTCGCGTTTCGTCGTCGCCGAGTCCACCACGCGCCAACACTCCTTCGTTCGCTTACTCGGATCCTTCGGATCCACGACGTACCCGTACGCATCGTACGCCTCCAACGCGCGTCGTTCTTCCGGTCCGAACCCATCTCGCGGTCGATCGCCCCCCGCGCGTCCCGCCGAGCCGACGCTTCCCTCCGACGGCGGCGCGGGCTCGTCCTCGAGCTGCGCCGCGCGAGGCATCCGCACCTTACTCCTCTCAACGAACGCTTCCGCCATCTGCTCGATGAACGTACGGTGCGTGTCGATCCTCTTCATCACGCGCACCTCGAGACGATCGCGCTCGTAACGAACGGCGTCGTATTTCTCGCTCGCATCGCGGTGCAACTCGGTCGCTTTCGAATGCAACTCGGTCGCTTTTGAATAGAGCTCGTGCATGCCTTCGAGAAAGCGCTGTAAGACGGGCTCGAGCTCATCGGCGAGGCCTTGCATCACGGAGGTGTCTTCGGGTGGGTGCGCCGCGCGCGCGGGTGGGCGACGCGGCATCGCGATCGAGCGGTGCGGTGTGTGGATGAACGATCGATTCGTGAAAGAGGTGACGACTGAAAAAACGAAACGTCCCCGAGCTCGAAAGACGGGAACGGGACGACGGCGACGCGGGCGGTGCGTAGAGACGTTCGGTGCGTACAACATGGCTGTGTGTGTGTGCGTTTACAATTTCGAGCGAATGCCGCCCTCCGATTCGGATTGCGGTCGCGTCATCTCCTCGGGACGCACCCACGCGTCGAACTCGTCCGCCGTCAACAATCCGAGCGCCACGCCCGCGTCTTTGAGACTCGTACCCTCGGCGTGCGCTTTTTTCGAAATCTTCGCCGCGTTATCGTAACCAATCTTCGGTAATAAACTCGTGACGAGCATGAGCGAACTGCGCATGAGGGCGTCGATGCGCTCGAAGTTGGGTTCGATGCCGCGTACGCAGTTCTCCGTAAAGCTCGTCGCCGAGTCGGAGAGCAACGCGATGCTGTTGAGGTTATTGTGCGCGATGAGCGGTTTCGCGACGTTGAGCTCAAAGTGCGAGAGCGAAGATCCACCTATGGTGACGGCGAGATCGTTTCCGATCACCTGCGCGCACGCTTGCATGAGAGCTTCGCACTGCGTGGGATTCACCTTGCCCGGCATGATGCTGCTCCCGGGTTCGTTTTCGGGTAATCGAAGCTCGCCGAGTCCGGCGCGTGGTCCCGAGCCGAGGAGACGTATATCGTTCGCGATCTTCAGCAGTGAGATGGCGATCGTTTTCAATAATCCAGACAGCGCGGATTGCGCGTCGTGCGCGGCGAGCGCTTCGAATTTATTCGGCGCGCTCACAAAGGGAAGACCGGTGAGGGTGGAAATCTCCGCCGCCATGCTCTCGCCGAATCCCGGCGGTGAATTCAATCCAGTGCCCACGGCGGTGCCACCGATGGCGAGTTCGAGCAAATGAATCAACGCCCCCTTCGCGCGAACGAGCGAATTCTTCACCTGTTGCTCGTATCCGCTAAACTCTTGCGCGAGGGTGATGGGCACGGCGTCTTGCAAATGCGTGCGCCCGATTTTCACCACGCCTCCCCACGCCATAACCTTGGCGTGCAGCGCCTCCTGCAACGTTCTCAACGCTGGAATCAACCGTTCTTGCACCTCGTGCGCGGTGGCGATGCTCATCGCCGTCGGAAACGTATCGTTACTCGACTGCGACTTGTTCACGTGGTCGTTTGGATGAATCGGCGACTTGGCCCCCACCTCGCCTCCGAGAAACCTCGAATTCGCCACGTTGGCGATCACCTCGTTCAGATTCATGTTCGTCTGCGTCCCAGATCCCGTCTGCCACACGACGAGCGGAAAATGATCGTCCAACCGTCCCTCGATCACCTCTCTCGCCGCCGCTCGAATCGCCTCGGCGAGTCTCGGCTCGAGCCGTCCCTCGCGTTCGTTCACCGTCGCCGCCGCGTACTTAACGATGGCCAACGACCGCACGATCGCCACCGGCATCTTCTCCCCACCGATTTTAAAATTCTCAAGGCTCCTTTGCGTCTGCGCGCCCCACAGTTTATCCCCGGGCACGCGCACGGAGCCCATGGTGTCCGACTCGACGCGCCACCCGCCCGCGCGGTCTCGGTCGACGCGCCCGGACCCGAGCGACACCCCGTGCGCCACCAATCGTTCGGACGCCGCCGAGGACGACGACGGGTCCGTGAGCGGACGCATGAGTTCCACCAATCGATCGGCGAACGGCATGATCGATTCGCGTGAATTAATGATGAATTCGCCGCCGCGTCAACCGTCCGTCCGTCGATGATGCGTCGCGCGCGCCGCCTCGTCGCCGAGCGCGCGCGCGGTGAATCGACGAGACGATGGGCGCGACGCGCGGTGACGCCGAGCGACGACGCGAGAGGCGATGGATGACGACGCGACGCGCGACGCGTAATGTGGGAACGTCGAGGCGACGCGGATTTCGAGAATGATTAAAAAAAACCTCGCGTCACACGCGCGCGCGCCCGGTCCATCTCGCGCGTCCGCCGTCGACGTCTCCTCCGACGATCATCACGTCCGCGACGTCGACGCTCGCCGTCGTCTCGCGCGCGCTCGGACGCCGCGTCGGCGTCCCGGTCGCGTCCCATACAAAGTTTCGATTCGCGCCGCGCGCCGCCGTCATGTCGGTCGCCGCGGGCGAACAAAAGCGCGCCAAGCAAAGTCGTGCGACGATATGCACGCACGACGGTGCGTTTCACTGCGATGAGGCGTTGGGGTGTCACCTGTTGCGACGCACGGAGGCGTTCGCCGGCGCGGCGGTGGATCGGTCGCGAGACGCCGAGCGGTGGCGCGCGGCGGACGTCGTCATCGACGTCGGGGCGGTGTACGACGCGGAAAAGATGCTGTTCGATCATCATCAGCGTGGATTCGAGGAGACGTTCGGGCACGGGTTCGTGACCAAGCTCTCGAGCGCGGGATTGGTGTATAAACACTTTGGGGAAGAAATCGTGCGCGCGGCGCTCGGCGAGGCGGCGGACGAGCGCACGGTGCGGAAGATTTACTTGAAAATGTACGAGGAATTCATCGAGAGCGTGGATGGGAACGATAACGGGGTGAACGTGTACGATACGGATGCGCCGGCCAAGTATAAGGATAATACGAATCTGCCGTCGAGGGTGAAGCGCTTAAATCCGGCGTGGGACGAACCGTCGACGCCGGAGAGACAGATGGAACAGTTTGAGAAAGCCATCGCGTTGACTGGACGTGAATTCGACGACATGCTCGAGTATTACGCGACAAAGTGGCTTCCGGCGAGGACGCACGTCGAGCGGGCGTTGGACGAGGCGACGCGCGTGCACCCAAGCGGCGAAATTTTGCTCCTCGAGACGTTTTGTCCGTGGAAGGAACACCTGTACGAACTCGAGGCTGAGCGCGAGATGACGACGCGTCCCAAGTTTGTCCTGTGGAAAGACGCCAAGGGGTACCGAGTGTCGACGATTCCGCTCACCGCGTCGAGTTTTGAGTTTCGTAAAGGGTTACCCGTCGCCTGGCGAGGCGTTCGCGACGCCGCGCTCAGCGAACTCTCCGGCATTCCCGGATGCGTCTTCATTCACGCCGCCGGCTTCATCGGAGGTAACGACACGTATGAGGGCGCGCTCGCCATGGCCGTCGCCGGTCTCGAGATGGATTAGTAGACGCGTTTCTTTTTCTCTTTCCCTTGTGATACGCCGACGGACGAACCGACGCCGTCCCCACACGTCGCCATGCCCCCAAACATACCGGGCGCGCGTCGAGGCGTGCGCCCGCCCCGAGGCTCTCGAAAGTCAAACGCGCGCGCGCGCGACGTTTCCCACCGCGCCTCTCGCGGACGCGGCGCGAAACGCGGCGAAAACGGCGGCGGCGGCGGTGGGCTCGGTCTGGGACTGCTCGCCCTGGTGGGCGCGGGCGTCGCCGCGCTCGCCGCCGTCATCCTTCGACAAAACGCCGCGTACGAGCGAGAGTGCGATCGCGTGCGTCGCCGTTTACGCTCGAAACCCATCGTCACGAGCGAACACGCGGCGTGTCGGATGGAGTGTCGATTCATCAGTCCCGAGGAGATTCGACGCACGCTCGTCGAGGGACGCGTCGACGCGAGACACGGCGCCCCGCGCGCGAGACCGTGTCCAAAGGTGGCGCTCAGTCTCGGAAGAGTGCGTGCGATATGGGCCGATTGTCCGAACGATACGACGCTCGTCACGGCGATCGACACGGAGACGAATCATCCGTGTCCGCCGTGTTGACGAACGAGCGGCGAGCGGGCGAGCTCGGGACGCGGTTCCGGCGCGGGCGTAGAGCATAGCATAGGTTAGCGTACTAGTAGTCCCCGTCGATGTATGTATGTGTGTATGTATTCATTTGTGTGTCGCGCACCTTCACCGCGAGCGCCGTCGACGTCGGTTTCGAGCTCGAAGACTCGAGCGAGAGGGAGACGCATCACGTAACCTCACAGACGCGCGCGATGCGAACGTCGCGACGCGCGACGGCGCTCACCGCGTCCGTCGCGTTTGCGTCGACGTTCACGCTCGCGCGCGCGTCCGCGTCCGCGTCCGCGTGTGCGCAGAAGGGCTTCGATACCGCCGTGTGCGCCCAATCGGCTTGCGAAACGCTCCTCGATAAAACATCCTCTCGCACGCTCTACGACGAGTGTCGCGCGTGTTGTCCGGCGTCCAACGATGACTCGGTGTCCGCGACGTACGTCCGCGCGCGTTTGCGGGTGTGTAAGTGAAAACTCGGACGGTACGCCGAGCTCAAGAAGTTTCGAGACGCCCATTTGGATTCGCTCAGCGAAACCTACGACGTCGCGTTTGACTTTAAGCAGGGCGCACCGCCGACGCTCACGGCGTTCGGAGAGGACGAGGACGACGTGAAAACCGTCGACGTCGGATCGTGGTCCGCGGATGTCATCGAGGAGTACGTTCGATCGACATTGACGCCGCGCGCGCCGACGCCGAAAAAATCCACAGAAGACGTCAAGGACGAGCTCTAAACATCTACTCTGACAGAGCCATCGCGTTGGCGTCGAACCGACGACGAACGAGAGCACGCGCGTGACTCGCGGTCGAATAAACGCACCTCACGAACGGTGCGGTCGACCGCGACGATTCTCGCTCTTCGTCTTTCGTCGTCGGCCGCGCGCTCGACTCGTATTCAGTCTCCGCCGAACGTCTTCTCGCGACACATTCGTCGCGTGTACACTACGCATCATCTTCACACATATAAATATAGATGAGTGTCCATTCGTTTCCATCCTTCGTTCGACGCGACGCGACGCGCGGCGACGCGCGCCGTTCGCGTTCCTCTCTCGCTCGCGCGAGCGGTTCGGGCTAAAAGACTGATCTCCGGCCTCTTGCGATCCATCGTCATCATCGCGCGTCACACGAGCGCACGCACATCCCCGCACCCCACCGCGCGACGTGCACGACGCGATGGTTCGTCGCGCATCGTTCGCGCGTCTCCTCGCGACGCTCGCGTGTTTCCTCGCGTCGTCGTCGCTCATCACGTGCGCCCGCGCGGGTGAAGACTACTACAAGATTCTCGGCGTCGATCGACACGCCGACGAGCGCACGCTCAAGAAGAATTACCGTATCAAGGCGCTGAAACACCACCCCGATAAGGGTGGTGATCCCGAGACGTTCGCCAAGCTGTCGCAGGCGTACGAGACGCTCACGGATCCCGAAAAGAGGAAAGTGTACGACCAGTACGGCGAGGAGGGACTCAAACAGAGCGAACAAGGGGGACATCCGGGCGGCGGTGGGTTCCCTGGAGGTGGATTCGGTGGGTTCGGCGGGTTCCCGGGAGGTGGACGGAACGTTCGGTTTGAGTTTTCGCACGGCGGTGGCGGCGGGTTCGGCGGCGGCGGGTTCGGCGGCGGCGACCCTTTCGCGGATATGTTTGGGGACATGTTCGGCGGCGGCGGACGAGGACGCGGGCGTGGACACCCGCGTGGGCGTCAGCAGCAGCAGCAACAGAGACCCAGGGAGAATTTATTCGCCAAGACGTCGCCGGTGACGAGTCTGCGTCAGGGGAAATTTCCGGGGACGGATGCGAAAAATATTTGGTTTTTGGCGTTTTACGCGCCGTGGTGCGGACACTGTCAACAGATGAAACCGGCGTTCGAGGAGTTGGCGCAGAAGCTTCGCGGTTTCGTGCGCGTGGGCGCGGTGAATTGCGAAAAGGAAAAGGGTCTGTGCGCGATGGAGGGCGTGGATTCGTATCCGACGTTGAAGTTGAAAAAGGCGGGCGTGAGCACGACGTACGACGGCGGCGGACACGGCGCCGAACAAATGCGAGAGTGGGTGCTCGATCACCTTCCCGTGCACTACGCGACTTTGAAAAAGTCGACGCAGTTACAAAAGTTCATGTCGTCAGATTGCGGGAGCGACAAGCCGTGCGTCGTGTTTTTGAACGACAAGCCGGAAACACCGGCGTGGTTCAAGGTGGCGGCGTACGCGTTTAGAAATACGTTGAATCTCGCCGAGAGCAGAGGAAACAACGCAGAGATCGGCATGAACTTTGACGTGTTCGATCAGCCCGCGTTGCTCGTCGTGTGCGACGGCGACGTGGAGAAGACCGAGCGATTTCCGGGGTCGTTGTCTCGAGACGCGCGGGGCGAAGCCGCGGAGAAGTGGCTTGAAGATTTCGCCAAGAGTCGCGCGACGGGGTGCGCGCGCGTGAAAAAGACGCCCAAGCAAGGCGCAAAACTGGACGCATCGATGAATTTCAAAAAGATGAAGATGTCGCAAATCAAGGCGTTGATGCACGCGCACTCGATTCCGTGCGTGTCGTGTTACGAAAAGAGCGACTTTGTCAACGCCATCAAGGCGTTTCTCAAAGAACGAGGCGACAAACCGCGCATGAAAATCTCCTTCGCGCACGATGATTTTTAACCATCGATCGATTCGTATCGGTGACCACCACCACTATTTCTAGCGCTCGTTTTGTTGGGTGGGCAAAAATGCCTGTAAAAGAAGAGAAGACGTATACACAATGATTTTACAAATTCGTTACTCAAAGAAACCGTCTAGTGCTCGGCGGCGCTTCCCCACGCGTCCCCGAACGACGCCGCGCTCCCGCTCGCGCTCGGTCCCGTCCCTTGAAACCCACCCGGACCTCGAAATCCACCGCCCGGCGGCGCGCCGAACTGCGGCGGCGACGGTCTCGGCGGTACGGGGTATCCCATCGCCTTGAGAAGCACGCGAGAGAGCTCGCCGTACAGGTGTCCGCCGCGATCCAACAATTGCAACAGCGACATGATGAAGAAATGAAGCGCCTGCGTGTTTTCGTCGACGAGAAAAGATATTTTCCCGAACAAGTGCACGACGGACGAGAGCGAGTGCATGAGCGCCTGCCAACCGGTCGCGGGAGGACCTCCGGGCGGAGGGGCGCCGGGTCCGTACGGACCGTACGGACCGGGACCGCCGCCGTACCCGCCGTACCCACCGTAACTCCCGTACCCGCCGTACCCGCCGTACCCACCGTACCCACCGTACGAGTTACCGTACGAGTTACCGTGCGAGTTACCGTACTCGCTCGCCGACGCGTCTCGCGCCGACGCCGCGCGCCGCGCGTCGCCGTCGAGGTGTCGTCGGTCGGGCGTCGACGTCGTCCCCGTCGGATTATTCACCGTCGCCTCGGGCGCTGTTCTCGCGCGAACGCATCGATACATCGCTCGTCAGTCGTACGCTCTCGAGCGTGCACGCGCACACGCGCGCAGTAAACGCGAGTAAGTCGTCAAAAGAAGGAGTATCGCGTCGCGTCGGGACGAAGAGAAAATCTCGCGGCGCGCGCACCCGTCGGCGTGGATCCCGCGCCCGGCGCGTCCCACGGTTTCACCGCCGCCCCGTCCGCCGCGGGCGTTCCCGCGCGCGCGGTTTCGCCCGTCTCCTTGGCCACCGTCCACGGTTTCGGCGGCGGCGGCGTCGACATGTCGATGATGATTTTTTCGTCGCGTTCCCCTCTCGACCGCTCGAATCCACCCCCCTCGCGCCCTCTCGCGCGCCTCCGTCGGCGATGCGCGCTCGATGAAACGAACGCGGACGGGATTCACGCGCGTTGCCGTCGGAGACCGTTCGCTCTTTGCGCGCGCGACGCGCTCGCGACTGCGGTCAACGGATTCGCCATTTTCCGGCGCATCTCGATCGAATCTCCCCTCGCGCGCGCGAGGTCATGCGCGCGCGACGCGTGGACGACGCCGGGACGTCCGGGAATGTCTTCCTCATCGCGCGCGATCGCGAGTGCGCGACGCGCGCGTCGACGTCGGCGTGCGGACGACGTCAAAAGGGTGCCGTAGAAATCGCGCCGTCGCGTGACGACGACGACGCGGGCGCGCGATTGCGACGATGGGCCGAATCAGACGCGGTGCGACGCGTCGCCGGTCGGTACTGCCCGTTCGCGCCGCCGCCGCGGAGCACGATCGCGGTGGCGTACGCGCCGGACGGGAAGACGGTGGCGAGCACGCACGGCGATCACACGGTGAAACTCACCGAGTGCGCGACGGGACGCACGATGGCGTCGCTCGAGGGACACCGTCGAACGCCGTGGGTGGTTCGGTTTCATCCCTCAAACGCGAACGTGTTGGCGAGCGGGTCGTTGGATAACACGGTGATCGTCTGGGACGCGCGGAGCGGTTCGATGACGGCGCGGTGGGATTTCGGCAAGAGCATCGCGAGTTTGGCGTTTTGTCCTCGGAGCGACGTATTGTGCGTCGCGGCGGGGCATAAATTGTACGCGTGGAAGTATACAAAGTATAGAACGCGAAGCGACGCGTCGGGGGCGGAGGTGGACGTGCGAGACGCGGTGTCGGTGTTGTTGAAGACGACGCGGTCGCTTCGGGCGGTGCACTTTCATCCGTGCGGCGCGCCGTTGATGCTCACGGCGGAGGTGCGAGAAATGGACGTTGACGCGTTGGAGCCCGCGTACACGCGGTGCGTGGGAGGGAACGACGCGCTCGGGAACACGAATTACGATCAAGAGGCGGGGGTGTACGTGGCGTCGAGGGAGGAGGGCGAGGATGCGGTCGGGACGTCGCGCGAGCGAAGGAGAGAATGTCTCAACGCGCCGGCGGAGGAGATGTGGCGGTGTCGAGAACACGTGCCGACGGACATCGAGAACGCATCGGGTGAGGTGAAGAGTCGCGTGCGCGACATGCTCGGTCTCTCGAATCGTCGGTACATGACGTATTCGATGTCGCAGATGATGTCGCGCATCAGCAGAGCGCCGGTGAGAGCGGCGTACGAGGAGCGCGTGCAGATGGAGCTCGGTGGATCGGACGCGCGACCGAGACATCCGGCGAGCGGTTCGGGCGACGCGTCGGAGCAAGACGTGCCGTGCATAGTCAAGCTCAAGCTTTGGGAATTCGAGACGCGCTCGGACGGCGACGGCGAGGCGGAGATTATGCCTCTCAAGCAGTTGCAACTCGTGCTTCCGCAGACGGTGCTCTGCAGCGAGATGGGCGCGCACTTTTCCCCGTGCGGACGGTACATCGCGACGTGTCAAGCGTGTAAACCCGAATCGTCGAGACAGGATGTCCAATACGTGTGCGAGCTGAGGACGTACTCCATCGACGCGCATCGATTCGGACAAGTCTTGAGCGCTCGCGCCATCAAGGCGGCACACTGCTTGACGAGCATTCAATTCAGCCCGACGAGTTCGCACGTCCTCTTGGCGTACGGACGACGACATCCATCGCTCTTGCTTCTCATGGCGGACGCTGAATCGTTTTCGCAGGTGCACACCATTCTCGAGATTTTCGACGCCAAGAGCATGCGCCTCGTGCGCGTCATCCCCTCCGTCGAAGACGAGGTGAACGCCGCGTGTTTCCACCCGATTCCGGGTCAAGGCATCGCGTACGGCACGAAAGAGGGTCGACTCCGCGTCTTACTTCACGACAACTCACCGAGACGCGCCGAGAAGCGTCTCACCATCAACAACGCCCAAGACGATTCTCCGCTGACGGTGGCCATGCACGCCGAGCGCGAGGTGCACTACATGGACGTCGATGGATGACGATCGTCATCATGAACGAACGTACGCGAACCGGTACCATCACAACTACTGTACAACACCATGTTTTGTTTTATTTCTAGGATTGAAGACGCGCAGTCGCGCGCTTTGTTAACTCATATACATCATATTTCCGTTGCGTCTTTCGAGGCGAGCCCGAGACGTCACACCTTCACGCGCGCGATGCGCCCAGCAGTCGCACACGTCGTTCCGCACGTACACATACGATTTCAAATCACGTCCGATGTCTCCACGCGTCCCGAACGACGTCGTCGTCGAATCCACCAGACTCTCCCGCAGAGCGCTTTTGCAAGAAAACGTCCCGGACGCGCCGACGCGCGAGGACGCCTCCTACTCGATGAAGTCGACGGAACGCGCGAACGGTCGGTCGGGATCGCCCTACGCGTGGCCTATTCTGTGGGTATTTCCTCTCACGATTCTCACCATCGTGTTCGTGTTCAAGGGACTTCAATGTCACAGAGTCGCGTCTTGGACGTTTCGACGATGTCGGCGGTGGCGCCGCGCGCGCGTCTGTTGTTGTTGTTGTTGTTCGATCGAGGACGAGGATTCCGACGAGGAGACGAGCGAGAGTGAGAGGAGAGGAAACGGAAGAGACGGTGACGAAGAGCGTGGACATTCGTCCATCGTGCGCGTGCTCGACGGAGACGTGGCGGAAATGTCTCGCGCGCTCGGCGAGGACGCGAGGGACGACGGCGACAGACGAGGCGGACGTTTTGAACCCGATCTGTGGCGATACTTGGCGGTCGAGAGAGATCTGGAGCGTCGGCGTCGACGGTACGACGCGCGAGAGGCGTCGACGCACAGAGAACCGATGGTGGAATTGCCGATTCGAACGCGCGCCGATCCGCCGAGCGCCTACGATCGATCGAATAAAGCCGTCCCGGGGGCGTCGAGACGCGCGTTGAAATACCTCCCTCGCTGCATCGTCGGTTCTCCGAGATGGTTTCAGTTCCTTCGAGCGAACGGACACATTGACGTCAAAATCACGCCGCAAGGCATCGTCCGACACGTCCTCGATCACTCGGCGGAGGAGTGCGTCGTGTGCTGCGACGATTTCAAAGACGAAGACCTCGTCGTCGTCTTAAAGTGCGCGCACGCGTTTCACGAATCGTGCGCGATCCCTTGGCTCAGACTCCACGCGTCGTGTCCAATCTGTCGCCGAGAGGTGACGCGCATGTCCCTCGTCGATCGCCACGGCGTCTTTACGAGTCGCCGCCGACGACCGCGCCGACTCGACGCCGCTCAAACGCCCGCCGAGCGCGACGACGACGACGACGACGACGACGGCCACGACCACTTAGCCTCGTAACGCGCACTCACAACTCACGGAAACGCGCGCTTGGCCGCCCGCGCCTCCCTCGATGTCGTTTTCTCGCGTTTTTCGCGTTCAACCGCCGCCGACGCCGTCGACGCCCCACCGTCCGCGAGGTTTCCCGCGTCACACGTCCGCGCGTGCGTCTCCCGCACGCCGACGCGCGCGCGCGCGCCGACGACGCAATCTTTACGCGCGTTTCCACGCGCACTGAGACGCGCGAGCGAACCACCGCGCGCGCGACACCGCCTCGAAACGACGCAACCCCACGGTTGAAAATTCATACGCGCGGGGACATGAGCGCGTCGCCCGCTAAACGCGCGGCCGAGGACGTCTGTCCCGGCGTGCGCACGCCCACGGACGCGTCGCCGGAGACGTCGGCGGCGACGCCGGAGGACGGCGAGCGACGCGCGCGACGGAAACGTGGACGGTCGTCCACCGATGACGGCGCGGGGACGCGCGGCGGCGACGCGCGGGACGGCGGGCGAGATTTGACGTTGAGCGGCGCGAGACGCGAGGCGATGCGCGAGGAGCGCGTGCGTGCGATCAGGGTCGATTTGCGAGAGATCGCGGGGGGGATGGTGGACGCGCTGCGCGGGAAACGGCGAGGAGGGTGCGTGCGGAGACGAAGGTCGTTTAAAAGCGACGCCTCGCGCGAGAGAGAGACGCGATTCGGGACGCGCGGTGTTCGGGGCGCGAAGACTGACGATGAGACGTTGTGTGCGCGCGTGATGTGTAGATATTTTGACGGTGACGCGCGAACGAGCGCGTTGATGCACGAGTTGACGCGCGTGGAGAGGTGCGCGTCGCGCGTCGTTTGAGACGCGACCCCGACGCCGCGCGTTTTCCCCGGCCGAGCGAGTGACTGACGCGCGTCTGTTTTCACTCGCACGTAGGGAATTGATGGAGATGCACGAAGACGACGACGATGGACTGTCGTCGTCTGTAGCGTCGTTATTGACGTATGCGCGATTCATACGACGAAAATCAATCGCGAAAGTGACGCTCGACGACATCAACGAGGACACGCTCCATAGCATTTTGAGTCGCGTCGAAATCGAGTCGCCGAGAGAATTACTCGCGCTCTCCGTCGTGAGTAAACGATTCCGGGACGCGTTGCGAAGTTCCACCGTGTGGCGCACGCTCGATCTGAGCGCGCACGGCGCGCAGATGACGAATAAAATCTTGTACGGCATCGTCAAGGAGGACGACGCGTTCGCCTCGATCGAGACGCTCAATCTGGCCGGGTGCACCCAACTCACCGATCTCTCCGTGATCAAGGTGTTGAACAAGTGTCGACGCACGGTGCGCGAGATCAATTTGACGGGATGCGAACTCCTCACGGTGGAGACCGCGAGGTTCATCGCCACCAATTGCAAAAAAGTGGAACGATTGTACTATACGGATTGTAAGCGCGTGCCGACAACGTACGTGTTGAAATCAATCATTCAGAGCGCGTCGTCGCCGCTCGAGGACGTGCGCATAGACGGCACGAAACACCTCAACGGACGGGTGGATGAATACGATTTCGAAGAGTTGTTGGTCGTCATCAAGGAGTACGTCGATTGGTTGCACTCGTTCGACGGCGTCATGTTTGAAAAGGGTGACGTCGACGATTGCATGGACGTCGCGTTGACGTGCGAAAAGCACCTTCAGAAATGGAGAGCCGCCGTCGGTGAAAACGCGGTGACACTGTGCGTGCACGCGAGCGATTTACAGGATAACGTGGAGACGCGCAAGGAACGCGCGTGCACGCTGTTTCCGGATTGCGGTCACGTGCAGTGCGTCGAGTGTCAAGACAAGGAGCGACGAAACATGTTCTTGAACAACGGCGCGTACGTCTACCCGTGTCCGGGGTGTCTCAATCGCTCGCCTTTGCGATGCATGCCCGCGCCCGGCGGTTTCGAGATCGTCGTGCACGCGCCCGAGGAGTTTAGACGACGTCACGCCGAGCGTCGAGACGCGTGAGCGTCGAGACGCGCGCGTCGAAACGTGCGAGCGTCTCGACCGAGGCGCGAGCCCGAGCCCGAGCTCGAGCTCGGCGAGCGAGCGACGTCGTCGCGCGTTGTATCATCCATCAGCCACCGTCAGAGCGCGGACGCGTGTGTAATTCATTAGAGCTACTGCGTAATCAATCGTTCGTATCGCGTATCGTTCTAATCGTTTGTTGAAGAGTTCTTTTCGTTCAAATTAAATGCGTATGGACCCTTGCTTGGTGTGAAGAGTGAAGTACATCACGTCGGCGAAGAGAACGAACGACGCGCTAGCCGCGATTCGACGGGGTCGCGCCTCTTATTGAAGCGTGACGCCATCCAACGCGCCTTGAGCGCCGAGATCCTTGTAAGCACCCAACAAACGAGTCACGGTGGCTTGTTCCGCGCTGCGGATCCACGCGCGCGGATCGTAGTACTTCTTGTTCGGCTTCTCCGGACCCTCCGGGTTGCCGATTTGGCCTTGGAGGTAGGCGTTATTCTTGGCTTCGTATTCCTTGACGCCGTCCCAGAAGCTCCACTGGGTGTCCGTGTCGATGTTCATCTTGATGACACCGTAGCTGACCGCCTCGGCGATCTCTTCCGGAGAGGAACCGGAACCACCGTGGAAGACAAAGTAGACCGGCTTGTCGCTCGCGCCGCCCGTCTTTTCCTTGACGTACTTTTGCGCGTTGGCCAAAATCTTCGGCGTAAGCTTGACGTTACCCGGAGAGTACACACCGTGCACGTTACCGAACGCGGCCGCGATGGAATAAAAGTCCGGCGCGATCGGTTGCAACGCTTCGTAGACTTGGTAGATTTCTTCCGGCTTGGAGTACAAATCCTCCGGCGCGACGTCAGAGTTATCGACGCCGTCCTCTTCGCCCCCCGTGATGCCGATCTCCATCTCGAGGAAGCAGTTAATCTTCTTCATGCGCGCGAGGTACTCTTTGCAGATTTCCAAGTTTTCCTCGATCGGTTCTTCGCTCAAATCGAGCATGTGCGACGAAAAGAGCGGTTCACCGTGCTTGGCAAAGTACGCCTCGTTCGCCTCCAACAAGCCGTCAAACCACGGGAGCAAATTCTTGGCGCAGTGATCGGTGTGCAAAATCACGGGCACACCGTACAAATCCGCCAATTCGCGCACCATGAGCGCCCCCGCGACGCACCCGGCGACCGCAGCCTTTTGATCGGCGTTCGACGTCCCTTTCCCCGCCATAAAGTACCCGCCTCCGTTGGAAAATTGCACAATCATCGGCGCGTTCGCCTCCTTGGCCGCCTCGAGACAGGCGTTGATCACCGGGGACATCGTGCAGTTCACCGCCGGAATCGCGTACCCGTTCGCCCGCGCGTGATTGAGAACATCGATCATGTCTTGACCCGTGACGACACCCTTCTTGAGCGTCGTCGGCGCGCTCACCGCCGCGCGCGTCGTCGTCATTCTTCTCGTCGTCTTTCTCGTCGTCTTTCTCGTCGTGGTGGCGACGACCGAGGCGACGGACGCCGTGGCGGTCTTGGCCGCGAGCGCGTTCGCGTGCATCGTCTCGATTGGTCGGGCGCTTCTCGGTGGGTGGACGCGAAGTGACGCGTCGGCGTCGGCGTCGTCGACGCGTCGACGTCGTCGCACGATCGATCGATCGTCGGATAAGACGAGGGGGTGGGGGGTGATTGACGAGTCATGACTCATTCGCGAAGACGATGGTGATAAGGTTAGGGTTGACATGGAGACGACGGGCGTGGAGGCGGGGGCTGGGGTATATATAAAGTACCACCTATTGTACGGAAACTAAGTCTATACCATATGTCCGAATCCAGGGAGAGATGAGGGACCCGACCGATGGGGGCGTGTGACGACATGGCACGGGGTCGTCATTTTTTATCATTCACATGTATCATATTTAGTATACACGTAAAGATATCTAAATAATATAAAAGTACATTTTAATTCAAGTACATAGTACACTATCTATTCACCCATCATCCATCCACCCCCCTTCGCCGGACCTTGGGTGGATGGTTGTCCAATGCAGCGAATGATGCGCGTTTTCGCGTTACACTATTGAAATTGTCATTCTAAAACGTGTATATGTGCAAACAGTGTGGGGTCCTAGGGTACTGGCATACGGGTGTTTTCACCTTTTGCAAAAATCTTGACGCGTTCTCACGACGCTCGATACGTCCGCGCGCGCGGCGCCCGACGCGTCGTCGTCGTCGTCGTCGTCGTCGTCGTCGTCGTCGTCGTCGTCGTCGTCGTCGTGCGTGTCCTCCACCCTCGTCGAGTCGTCACTCGTCGGTGGGATGCGCGCCGAGGACGACGTTTGGGACGACGACGATCGGGACGAGGATGGATTGCGCGCGCACCGCGCGGTGTTGGGCCTGCGCGCGAGACCGCGACCGAGCGTGGCGGACGTGAAGCGCGCGTTCACGGAGACGGCGCGGCGGTCGCACCCGGACGCGTCGTCGTCGTCGGTGGAGACGTGCGGACGGAGGTTTCGCGAGGCGGTGACGGCGCGAGAGGCGTTGTTGCGCGCGTACGGGGGTGTCCGTGGCGGCGTCGACGGAAGCGGTAGGGTCTCGTCGTCGTCGTTTCGTCGGGCGGCGTCGGGTGGGGGGGGGCGCGCGACGACGTTCGCGGCGGTGATGGCGACGCCGTTCGTCGCGGCGGTCGTCGTGAGTTTCGCGTTGCCGAAGGCGACGGAGGAACGAGCGGTGCGTGGGAGCGAACGCGGGGCGCGCATGGGACGGGTGGATGGGTGGATGAATCCACCGAGGAACGAGTGGTTGCGAGAGGACGCGCGCGAGGCGGGGGACGGGAACGCGAGACGGTTTTGGAAGACGGGGAGAGTGACGGCGGCGGCGGGGACGACGGGGCAGTCGCGTACGCGTACATTGTAGTAGTATTCATAGCTCGCATGCTCGCTTTGTCGCGCGTCAAAAGTCGTCGTCTATCGCGTCTTCCTCAACTCGCCGCTCGCGGCGACGACGACGCCCGGACCGTCGAGCGGGTCGCCGGAGAGGTAGCGGCGATAGTTGTCCGCCGTGACGGCGGCGATCTCCTCCAACGCTTCGTGCGTCAAAAACGCGGTGTGCGGGGTGACGAGGACCTGCGGTAACGACCCTAAGATGGCCATCGTTTCGTCCCACATCATCATGCGCTGCGTCGTGTCCATCGAGCTGAAATCTTTGAAAAAGAGACGATTTTCGTTTTCGTACACGTCCAAGCCCAACGCGCCCAGACGTCCCGTGTACAGCGCGTCGATCGCCGCGCGAGCGTCCACGAGCGGTCCGCGACTGGTGTTGATCAAGATGGCGCCAAATTTCATCTTATCGATCGTCTCTTTTTTCATCAAACCGCGCGTCTCTGGCGTCAGCGGCAAGTGCAACGAGACGACGTCGCTCCGCCGCAGTAACTCATCCAGCGACACGTACTCGCCGCAAAAATCATCCTTCTCGAACGCATCGTACCCGAGCACGCGCATCCCGAATCCATCGCCGCATATCTTGGCGAATCCTCGACCGATTTTCCCCGTCCCGACGACGCCGCACGTCTTTCCTCGAAGCGACGCGCCGACTAAACCGTCGAGCGTAAAATTGCCTTGGCGCACTCTGTCCCGGGACACGCACAAATGTCTATTCAGCGCTAACATCATCGCCACCGCGTGTTCGCTGATGGCGAGCGGATCGTACGCCGGCACGCGCATCACCGAAATCCCTCTCGCGCGCGCGGTTTCGACGTCGACGTTGTCGAATCCGGCGCACCGTAACAGAATTAATTTGCACCCACCGTCCGCCAACGCGTCCACGACGCTCGCGCCGAGATCATCGTCCACGAACGCGCACACGACTTCGTACCCGGCGGCGAGGGAGACGGTGGACGGTTCGCACCGCGCGGCGACGAACGTGGCGTTCGGAAGCGCGCGCTCCATGGTCGCCCGTTCGTACTCGTGCGCGCTAAACACGAGACATTTGGCATCCGTGTCGACGTCGACGGGCGCGGAGGAGGCGGTGGGTCGACGCACGCGACGCGTGTCGACGTCGCGCGGTCTCCATCTCGATCGCGAGCTCGACGACGAGGTTTGGAAGCGCGCGAAGGAGGACATGATGATGATGCGCTAGAGTGTGACGCTCGCGATTACAAAACGAGCCGCGTCACAGTTCATCTATTTACTTGTTCGCCCCATTTAGGCGACGCATGGGCGCGGCGCGCATCGACATCGACCCCAGGAACCCTCTCGAACCACTACGAACCTCCTCGTCTCTCTCGGACGACCACTGAGAGACGCGCTCGCCCACGAGCGTGTCGCTCTTCGCCTGCGCGCGCTCGAACCGTTCGCGACGAATCGCCGCCAATTTGGCGTCGGTGTCGACGAATTTGCGCATGAGCCAGTGCATGGCGATCGTGGGCGGGTTACGAATGTTGGTGATGAGCCCGCGAACGTTGCGAGCGGGTAACCAATCGCCCAAACCGTTTCCCCAGACCAACGTGTGCTCGTCCACGACGCCGTTCACCCAGCACTGACGAAGCGTGCTCAACGGCGCGGGGCCTCGGCACCGACCGACGCGATCGCGGTAAAACCACACGTTCTCCTCGTTCGCTGTGCGTATGGAACACACGCGCTCGTCAGTCGTCAGTCATCAGTCGTCGTTCGCGTCGGGGTCGACGTCGCGCCGACCTCTCGCGCGGGCGGTTTTCGTCGCGTCGTCGTCGTCGCGATCGCCCATCGTGTCACCGTCCGGCGCGCGTCCGACGACAACCACGAGGGATGCGTTCGAACGGTCGCGCGAACGACGAACGCGCGCGCACGCACCGTCCGTCGCCTTGAGATCATTTCTATCGTTATACGCGTACGCATCCAACTTATCGTCCCACTTTTGGAGGTACTTTCTGCGCGTCTCCGTCGCGTCCGTGGGACTGTCTTCGCCGTAAAAGCTCATCGTGACCTCGCGCGTGCGTCGACGGCGTTCGACGGGCGCGCGGCGTCGGCGCGGGCGTGTGAGGGGGACGCGACGGGGACGTGACTCTAAAACCTAGGGTTATTTCATGCATCGGTCGGCTCGAAGAGACGCCGCTACTCGCTACGGACTACCGCGACGCGCGCGTAAACTACTATACTATATGATTGTACGTGGGTGCTGATGGACCGATCGTCATCGCCATCGCGAGCGCGCGATGTTGACGATGATTTGCGCCAAGGCGTCGTAGACGACGGGATCATAGTGCACGCCGTCGGCGGTGCAGTCGACGCCGCACGCCGCCGTGACGTCCGTCGCGCGCACGCGAATCGCGGGACCGGCGGGGGCGACGAGCGCGGTTGATTTTTGATCGTCGCGAACTTTGAAGAATTGTTCAAAGTTTTTATCGGTGAATTTCGCGCGCTTGTCCTCGGCGACGAGCGCGTCGGCGACGATTTTCGGCGCGTCCAACCACGCGAAGACGACGTTCGGTTTCATCGCCGTCATCGCTCTCACTCTCGCACCGAGCGTCTTCATCGCCGATTTATACGTCGACACCGAGTCGTCGTGTAAGACGTGCCACAGAGACGACGATAGAACGATCAAATCCGGCGTCTCGCTCGCCGAGGCGTACTTTTCGAGCGCCGTCGTCGCGTCGCTCGCGTACGGCGCCCACGTAAACGTCGCGCGCGCGCCACCCACCAACTCATGCGCCCAATCGCGATGTTTCTCCCCATCCTTCGTCTTCAAACTTACATCCGCGCGTTCATCGCTCATCGCCGCGATGAACGCCGCGTACGCGTACCTCGCGCCCGAATCGCCGACAAACGCCGCCCGCCGCCCGCCGATCAACTCCCTCACCTTGAACGCCCGCTCCGTCGCTCGCAACCGTCCGAAACCACAAATACTGCTCACTTTCGAGTGCATCACCCACGCCTTGGCGCTCGAGCGCCGCGTTCGCCCGCCGAACAGTGACCAAAACCGCGCGCCGTCGGCGCACCCGACGCGCGCCAACGTCCCCGCCCCCCCCTCGCACGCCTCCGCGCCTCGTCTCCACGTCCCGATCGACGCCGCGCGCGCGCACGCGTCGGGGTCTTCACCGAACGCGCGCGCGTCGACGTCGCTCAGCGATTCGTGCGTCGCCCACGCGTCGATCGA